>WLWD01005765.1_pt1 | contig 11648 bp, 14 predicted proteins | sample 6712731 | NCBI WGS metagenome assembly WLWD01 (sample SAMN12718690, study PRJNA576275) | sponge metagenome | isolation source: marine sponge | host: Mycale hentscheli | place: New Zealand: South Island, Marlborough, Capsize Point | collected 2014-11-01
AGAAAGTTAGCCGGGGTCAAAGTGCATGAGTTGGCTATTACCCGCGAGTTTTCAGCGCGCGGCTAGTTGGGGAATTGATGAGGAAGCGCTTTAGCTAGAACTATGCATAAGGGCCAATGTCATGCATACATACATATATATATATATATGCATACATACATACATATATTATATATATATTATATTGTCATGCATACATACATATATATATATATATGCATACATACATACATATTATTATATATATATTATATACACAACCTGTAGTGTTGTATTTGTTTAACTCTTTTCATTTTAGTGTTACAGTTTTCTACCTAAAGTATATCATTTTCAGTCTTGGTTTATTGAAAGTTCAGCCTTGTCTTGGTTTTGGTTATTCAAAATTTCATATCTCAATTTTAGTTCTTGTTTTGCTTATTGTATAATGATTCAGATTTAAGAGATAATATATTCAAGACTTCTTTTTATCTCTTCATTAGCTACAAGTATTTTATTTTATGAAAATTGATGAGGCTAAGAAAAATTCTTGTCATTCATAGCTACAGTAAGCATAACATTTTAGTTTTGAAGATATTTTGTTTCATTTTTTATTAAGATGGACTGATTGTCTTTTAGTTTTAGTTTTAGTTTTTGTGAGATTAAATTAGTTAAAATTAACTAAAATGTTGAACTACTATTAGTTCTAGCTAGTACCCAAATAATACTACTTATGACCACTCTTTTTACAGTTTGACAAAGCATCAACACTTTAATGAAAATCAGATAAGCTCAAATATGCCAGTAATTAGCATCAACATCAACACTTTAATGAAAATCAGATAAGCTCAAATATGCCAGTAATTAGCAAATATACATATATTAATATTAAATAAATACAACAAAAATCAACCATACATTTTCTTTTTACAAATGAAATAGCTAGCTAACTCATTTTCGATATTATGTGCAGTAATGACATATGTATTCTTTTGGAATTTCTTTATGATTGGTGCATGCACAGTGAATCCACATGGTACAAACAACACATTGAATCCAGTCTACAAATTCATGGTCGTTGCTGTCATTTTCTTTCAAACAAACTCCACAGACCTTTGACTCCAAATCTTTAAGCTTTCTTTTCTGTTCCAAAATTTCTTTGCTGGATGGCTTGGAGAGTGTTTTGTTGAGAGAAATTCTTTGTTTTTTGGTTGAAAAAAATTGTAGCTGTGTTTGATTGTTACTATTAGGTGGAATTTTTCTTTTAGTAGGCACAGCTAGTTTTTCACATGGTAATGATTTTATCACAGTCATTGCTGTGACAATATGAGACTTGGCTGCAGTCAATGCAGTCGCATCTTCACAATGTGCCACCATACTGCTGAGGTCATCAATCATTGAAAGCAGAAAACTTTTTTTAGTGGAGACGGTACTTGTTTCATTTGTTGCTGATGCCAGTAATTTGTTGAAGTATGGAACAGAGTTTTCAGCAACATTGATTTGGCTAGAGTTCGAGTTCATTCTGTCATTAGATGTCATATTGGAATTCATTGCCACAAGGTGTACATGTTTACAAATTGTAGAGTGTAGAGAGGCATCTAAACATGTGCAACAGAAACTGTGTATACATATTTTACATTCAGTGCAGATCAGCTTGCACATACATTTTTCAGATAAATTGAACTGCTTCTCTATAATATAGTGTGTACCTGGGTTACCTTGAGACTCAACCTTCCACTTTTCACTAGTAATTTTTGTGACGTTATGTGAAGAGTTGTCTTGCATTTCTTCCGCTTTCTTATGTCTCTTGCGTATCTCACAAACTCTATGGGTAGATTTTCCCATTTCTACCTTTCGAAATCTTTCAAAGGCTTTGTCTCGTGCAATTTTCAATAAAACAGTGATAAGAGAATCAATTCTTCTATTCTTTTTATGATAAAGATACACAATTTTTAACACTCTGTGAAAAGCTTCAAGAAACATGTTTGTGTTTACTGTTGACCTCACTCTGTAACAAGAAGCCCACTGTTGCAGTCTATTACAGTAATTCTTCATAAAGTAATCATAAAAACTCTCATAAAATTCTTTCAAATATGTCAATAAGTCTTGCAGCATCACTCTAAAGTTAGCTTCTTCAGTCTCCATCAATAGAACTCTGAGCTGATGATATACTTCCACTTGCTTTTCTTTTTCTACAATATGCTGTTGAAGTGCTTTCCTCCAAGCTCTGTCAACATGCCATGTACAGAGTAACTTTCTGGTGATCCCATCCCCAAATGTAGCTCTCCAAGCTGTGAAAAACTGTTCTGCATCATCGCTCATGAACCATCTGGAATTTATTTCACCAGTTCTGCTTTTTATAGCTTTCAAAAATTCCATCAAAATCAATGAATCTTGTCTGTTGCTAATCATCCACCCCACAGGGATTCCTTCCCCATACTCATCAACTACAAGTATTGAGGTAAAGTGGAAATCATAAGAGTTAGTTCCATGAGTGGAATCCATGCAGATAGCATTGGACCCAAATTTTTTTAGCATATCTCTTTGGAATTCAGTTTGCAAGCACAATAAGAAGTCGTCTTTTGTTGTACTGGTAATATGTTCATGGTAGTCTTCCCCTTGATTTTTAAATGCTAACACTGAATTATAGTCCATTTTTTTGAGCTCTTCAACCCAAGCACTAACACTCATCAAATCATTCTTGTGCTTAACTATTCCTTCAATATTAAATTGAGTTTTTATGTTATGTAAATCTTGTTTACTAATGAGATGCTGTCTATTAATTTTGCTGAAATTGTATCTCGAATATCATCCATAATGCGGTCCATACTAATTCCTTGCAGTAATTTTGATGCAATTTGGACTCGTATTTGGGAAGGAATTCTTAAGTAAGTCAGTTTTACTTCATGATTATGATGAGTAGAACAATACTTGACTTCAACTTGTCCATTGTGTTGACAAACTATAGCCTTTATGTGTGCAGTACACTGACCGCCCACCTTACTTGTCCCTTGAGATTTTAATTGTCTCTGGTGTGCTCCTCTAGGCCTATAATTTCCAGCTCTATTGCAGTAGTAATACCATATTATTTTTTCTTTGCATACAATGGGAGAACATTGCTGGACATACTGTGATGTAGTAGTAAATTCTTCCTTATCCTTCCAAGACAAGAAGGATTTGAAGTTTTCAAACTGTAAAGTCTCAATATCTGCCTTGATGTTATGGTCATTTCTGATATGTGTTATTAAGGACTGGAGTGTGTTAAATCTGCAAGTAATGGTATCTAGGTGAGTTTACAATAAATTAAGTTTTCTTTGTGTTAAATGCATTTAAAATTTAATGATGCTTTGTATAGCATAACTAATAGCATGTGTTGTCTAACTGCATGAATGTGTACACCCAAAGTAATATAATAATTGATGAAACCTTAAAGCAAATTCACTGCTAGTTGTAATTATGAAGATTTGCTAACTAATTATGTTTTCAGTTTAATTTTAAGTAAACTAATGGAACACTATACTGACAATTTCAAGTTAACTATGTATAATAAACAATACTATGTCAGAAATGGATATGTTTCCAGAGGCAGTTCACTACAAGCGTTTGGGTTAAACAAGAAAGTCCAAATTAGCATGCTCAATCTGCTGTATAATAACACACACATTAATAGTTAGATTTGCTTTAGGCTGATGAATATTAAAAGAGTGTATGCTTGTGATGTCTTGTTTGAAGTTCTGTGCTTGTTTCTATTTGGAAACGAGGCTTGTCCCACAACAAATCCTTTTATGGAAGGAATTATGGGAAGGTCTGAATTTGTAGATAATGTAATGCTATTGTCTGTAATTGGAATACCTATCCAGTTATAATATTGTATTTTAAATTTGGCTTTACTACTACTACTACTACTACTACTACTACTACTACTACATGGGCAAGTGTCCACAGTACTGTATGAACATTACTTACCTTCCACTACAGATGCTACAAAATATACTGTGTTTTTCTCCAATCATTCCATGAACTTTCTTGACATGTCTGGAAAGACTACTTTTATGAGAATAGCATTCACTGCAGTAGGGGCATAATTGCTTTTTACTCTGAAGAACTCCACATTTGTCTTGAGAAATTAAACTTGTGTGAATTTTACTGTTTGAAGAAATCGATTTCTGTGAAATACAATTGTGAGCTGAAGACAATGAGCTTGTAGGCCTCAAGGGAGTAAAGCTGGTTAAAGAAGAATCTGTAGCATTATGTGAGACAGAGCTAGGAGAGTCCATACATGTAGAATGGTCAAGTGACATTGAGTTCACAATATCACTCTGAAGAGCTCCACATTTGCCTTGCAAAATTGAACTTGTGTGAATTTTGCTGCTTGAAGAAACAGATTTGCATGAAAAAACATTGTGACGACCTAAAGACAATGCACTTCTAGGCCTCAAGGGGGGAGTAGAACAGGTTAAACAAGATGGGTGTGTAGAATTTTCTGAGGCAGAGCTGGGAGAATTCATATTAGAATCAAATGCACTTGAATTTATAGAATTCTTAGTGGTTGAGGTGTCTGCGTCCAATGAATTCTGATGTGAACAGATTGCTAAAGAATGTGGGTTATCAGAATGGTGGTAAACTGAAGTAGCTAATTCACCTGGGCTTTCAGAACTTTTGGAGCACTGTGAAATACTACTTACGGTAGATGAATTTTCAAGCATTTGTGATTTCTTGTGCAAGGAACTAACTAAAGAAATTTGATTGCTTGATGAAGGGACCATAGAATTATAAAGGAAAGAATCATTAATTGTGACTATCTTGCAGTGATACTTCATTGCACAATTTGGTTCCAGTAAGTGTTGAGGGTTGTAATCAAAATTTAGGGGTCGTGTGAGACGCAATATTGCTGACCTCTTTCGTAGTGACCTGCAGTTTCAGTAATTATGACTAAGTTTTATTTACTCTAGATAGAAACTTACATCAAGCATCCATTTAAAAGTTCCTCTACCATAACTTTTCTCAGCAGTCCCATATGTGTCTGCAATGTTTAATGAACATATTTCATGTATATGATGTGATAATGTGTAGAACATAACATACCTGGTCAAAATTCCATTCCCATCCTATAACTCTGTACAATGCATACTTGACAACAAGAACAATAATAAGCATATAATTTTGTTGATACAGTAATAGTTACCTGAGATGAGAATACTCCACAATCAAAGGTGTTAATTTGCTGTGGTTGATCCTGAAACAATATTAAAAGAACAGTTCATCGCTGACATAATAGCTATAGCTATATAACATTGTTACCGTCCTATGAACATATTGCCACTCATTCCAATGCGGAACTGGGATCCCCTTTTCTAGGCATCTTTCTTCTAAAAAGGATCTAAAATATTTTACCCATTAATTATAAATACAAGGGTAATTCATACTTTAGATACCTAATGTTATGCCATCCAATTAAATAACTTCCTTTATATGAGTCATAGTATTCAGCAGATTTTCCTTTGATATCAACAACCTGTATTAACATGAAAAATCCATAAGATGTGAATTATCAGCCCTAGTTATGCACCAAATAGAATTTATTCGCTAAAAACATACTTAATTCAACATAAAATTATATTAGCCTATTATCACTCCAATGATGCATGAGCAAGATCAGCTTTACTAAAGCATAATATCTAATCAAATAAACTAGTTGTCAGCCAGCCATGGCTATAATTTAGCAAGTAGTAGCTAAAACTTTCGGAAAGTGTGTTTTTGTTTGTCAATTTGTGTCCAATGGAACAAGCTGTATACACCACAACTCTCAGATACTATCACAAATACAAGTATCAGAAAAATAAAAAAATAAGAACAAAAAGAAGAAAGAAATAAAGAGCAAAAAATGAAGAAATAGCTATAGAAGAATAGAAAAAAGGGCAAAAAGTATAAAGAAGGGGAAAAATGAAGGACAATAAAGAAGTAAAAAAAGATAAGAAGGAAAAATAGGAAAAAAAGTAGGCTAAACAGTAAGAAAAAGACAAAGGAAGAAAAAACCAAACTAACAAACAAACAAAAAGAATGAAAAAAACATTAAAAAAAACTATAAAGCAAGATAAAAGGATTCACATATCTGGACTCAAACCACTGCTCCCTATCAAAAGTCAAGAACCACAAGACATTCAAAAGGACACAACTGATAGATAGAAACTGATAATTATTAATGTTATTTTGCCGCCTAAATGATGATGCACATGATTAGCTATTCTTAAGAGGCTTTGCCTGCTATAGCAACACAATCGCATGGTCAAATTTTACTCACTTTTTCTATAAAATTAAGTTGAAACAAAATTGGAGTACAATAATTTGATGTCATGTTTAAGCCGTTGGTGGCAGCAGTTAGAGATCAGCTACAGTATGATTAAATTACTGTCAGACAAAGACCAACAGATTACTGTAACCATTATGCAATGCACATCACTTTGAGGGTACAGAGAAGATGGACAATATTATGTATATATATACAGTATATATATATATATATATATATATTACAAAATCTTACCAATAAGGTCCAATGAGACTCTCCTAAATTAATACTACACAGAAGTAGGTCTTGATTCAATATATCAATCTGTAAAGACTTGGTAGTGAGCATATAACATAATATTTATAGCATTGAATCTACCTTTCGATGCCATCTCTTCACTCCTTCATAACCATGTGAACACAACTTGGAATAGAATTGAGAACTTAAAACCAAAACTTTCTTGTTTTCCTTAATATATAATGCTTAAAATTAAAAAAAAAACACTTTAAGATTATCACCACTTACTCGTGAAGCTGTGGTAGCTACTAGTTCAAAATATGCTTCTATAATCTTCACACATATAGTTTTGATAAAGTTATATGTATATCCTAATATAAGGTTAACATTACCTCATCTGTTAACCACTCATTACTGAGCAGATTTGTGACAGCATATAAAGGTAGATTCCTGTACAATGTGCGGCCTATGTATATAAATGTATATAATGCTATCCATTTGTTCAATACTTTGTCTACCTTCATCAAGTTCAAACAAAGCCATAAATGGGTCTTGCATGGCTACATTAGCAACACTGACCGGTAGCACCTATAAAATGTTTTGATTGATCATTTATCAGATGTCAAATTTTGTAACAATTTAAATACCTTGTTGTCATCTACATGAAACCACTGACTATGGTCACTACGTGACCGAATAAATGCAGTGTAGTGACCCGTAGTTTCGGACAATTTGATATATTTTATTACTCCAACTAGTTTATACCTCACGTTATTGCCACCAGAAATAGTCAAAGTAGTTTTCTATACACATATAAATATCCAGTCATTTTGTCAGCTAAATAAAATTATATATAATTTCTACACACCCTTAGCAACCCCTGAACAAGACTTCTACAAGAGGTATAAATGTAGCGTGTTCTCAAGAAATTAACTTTTTGTACCTGAATTTGAACTTGAGGTATCCCTGTCCTGAAAAATAAGTCAAACTAAGTTAAAAAAAATTATAAAAATATATAAAACAAATAGCTAACATACTCATTTGCCATTTTTGTCAGATGAATGCTGAGTAACTTGGGGAACCGGTTGATTATGTCTGACTTCTCCATCATTCCACTTTCTTTGCACCTATTGAAGAAAATTTATGAATTTGATTCAAATTTCTCATTATCTTAGTATTTACATACTGTGTGCATTGTAGATCCAGAAGTTGTATAGAGCTTGGCATATTATCTGTCACCAAATCTTGTAAATGGATCTTTTTTCCTCCCTATTTTAGAGGATAAGCAAAAGGGTTTGATGGGGGAGGGTGGGAGTGGTATACGTTTAATTCCTACCTCAATATAGAGTTCCAAAGTATGATTGAGTGTCTCATTGTAGCTCACTGTACCACACTTCTTGCACTGAACTAAATTTTTAAATTGGATAATAAATTGTCTTTCACCCAATAATTTTTGCCAACCTGTAGATAATTCATTGAAGTAACACATGTCATGTACTTTACTTCTTGTGCTATGTACACCAATAGAGCAAGATTAAATCAGTATTTCAAATAAAATGTATTTATTTAGTACTTGGGTGACATCTCAAGAATTTTACTCATTAATTTACTGTAGAACTCTGCTGCATCTTGTTGATGTCCAGCGTTAAATGAGGAACTGATTGCTATGTATATAAATATATATATATATTATTATTAATATTAGAGATGTACAGTAGAATGTCAGTTATCCGGTCACATCAAAATTTAAAGCCCACCTGCCAGTTTTGCTGTTATACTGTACTGTACTAGAGAATGGCTACTGGCAAGAGGAAAAGAGTGGTGCTAAGCAAGGACAAGCTGGAAGTATGCGCTTATCAAAAAAAAGTTATTGGAGGCTGCTTTTAACCATATCAGCAGCTGTATTAGTAAAACATGTACATTGGCTTACCCCCAACACTGACTTAGGTCAACCTCTCCACAGATAACCATTACAGAACACACTGCATTACCAATTTAAAATGTATTATGTACACGTAAGTATTTTTTAAATTGGATTGAACTGTATGTAGTGCTAAAAATAGTAGCTTCAGTTATCGGAATATTCACTTATTGTGTCCGGATAACTGACATTCTACTGTAATTAATTGTAAACAAGGTGCATACATACCTTTTAAGGATTTAATGATTGGGCGAGAATCCAATACAGACATCTTCTGATATTTATATCTACTGTACAAATATTTAAGTACCTGAGGAGCGCACTGGGAACCTATATTTTTTCAAATAGTAATTTTCCTTTTTTATTAAATATTTATATAAGATACCTTGCATTTGGCGACAGTAGTTACACTTTACTCTCTCATGTTCTTCTATAATGTCTTTTACAAGAGCTATAAAGCCATTATGGTTTAATAAGCACTGAAAAACACTATTGGCATAGCAATTCATTGCAATGTTAGTAATTCCTGGTGGTATAGCTTCTTGATCACGCACAAACACTCCAGATAGAGCCTTCCAACTAGTTATTTCTTCAGACTTCCACAGTGAAGTAGACCTGTCCATACTTACTGTGCTAACCAGAAGGTTCAAAGGTTATTTTCAAGTCTTTTTAAGAGCATGATCATCGCCTGCGCGATTTAACGTGCATTTATGGCACGCGCGCTAGCGGGCTAACTTTCTTTCCTTAACGGCACTATTGTTCCAGGTGGTCTGGATCTGGGTCCAGGGAAGCAAACATGTAGCCGGAGTCTTCAGAGAGAACCTTCTTCTTGAGTAGATCTTGAGATAGCTTGTAAAGGTCAGCAGTATCTAGTATAGACTCCAGCTCCTCCTGGTGCTGAAGCAATACCCACCATTGAGTTTCAGAAGACATAACCGGAGAGCCAAACTGCGAACAGCACGAAATGCAGCCACGCCCATAGTTTTGCGTTCGTTACCAAAACCCACACGGTGTCTAGTCTGGCGGAGCCGACCCTTTATCTTCTTTGTTGGTGGGCGGGGGAAGGAAAGTCATATCCACTATGATGCAAGAGTGAACAAAAAAAAAAAAAAAAAAAAAGGTTGCAGCGATGGAGAGGCGTTGTGTGTGTGTGTGTGCATTAGATCTCGTAAAAGTCGTAAAAATATTCACTGCTTCAAGTTAATAATCCTTTAGCTGCTATCTTTAGCTGAGCAAGAAACCATTTACATGCATGTATGGCCTTCTTAGCTAGGATTGAGTTTCACTAGCTAGTGGGTATCAGGTATATGAGTCTTCTCTATCAATGATCAAATTATACTGTGAATATAAAATAATGAAGATGAGAAAAAAAAGAGAAGATGGCAGTGTTGGTGGGCGTGGCATCACAACCAGTCCGACTTGACGAAGCAGTCTATTCTCCCACGTCTTCATCACTGTGTCTCCAACATAGCACATGAGGAGGAACCCGATACTCAGCAACTCAACAAGTCTCCTAATGCCATCAGGAAAGGGATGGCAATAATGTCAGGATCATAGTCCAGTTCCAAATGAAGTGCACCAACCAATCAGCCACCAGTAAAAGAATAATGACCTGCATAATATAATAACAACAATAATAACATAACAACAACAATAGTAACAATAATGTCTAGCGACCCTTTGAAAGTTGTCAGAGATGACATCAGTTTCCCCTTACTGACCTGTAAGGCGCACACCCCCTGACTGACCTGCAGTAAGGCACACACCCCTGAATGACCTGCAGTAAGGCACACACCCCCTGACTGACCTGCAGTAAGGCACACACCCCCTGACTGACCTGCAGTAAGGCACACACACCCTGCTGACCTGCAGTAAGGCACACACCCCCTGAAGACCTCAGTAAGGCACACACCCCCTGACCCCTGCAGTAAGGAACGCACCCCTGAATGACCTGCAGTAAGGACACACACCCCCTGACTGACCTGCAGTCAAGGCACACACCCCCTGACTGACCTGCAGTAGGCACACATCCCTGAATGACCTGCAGTAAGGCACACACCCCCTGAATGACCTGCAGTAAGGCACACCCCCCCTGACTGACCTGCAGTAAGGCACACCCACCCTGACTGACCTGCAGTAAGGCACACACCCCCTGACTGACCTGCAGTAAGGCACACACCCTCTGACTGACCTGCAGTAAGGCACACACACCCCTGAGTGACCTGCAGTAAGGCACACATGATGTAGCCGCCATAGAAGAGGAGAGACTGAGTAGTATGACCAGCTCTCAGAATATCAATCACAAACAAGAAGATGAGAGAGCCGGGCAGAGCAATACGAGCATGAATACCTACATGGTCACACATACTAGAGTAGTGAGCGTGTCGAACCAGACTAGTTATAATTCACATTACAATATATAAAGAAAATGTCAGAATCAGTATATAAAATAATAAAAATTACTCGTGCTGTTCGAACAGCCCAAGGCAGTTTATGTCATAGCAACCACGCAGCTTTGGGTGACTCAAAAAAAAAAAAAAATTAGGAAATTTTAAGTTATGTAGTAGCACTAGAGACACATTTACTGCTGTAGCATTAGAACAAACCAGGTTAAGAAAACAACAACAACTGAAGAAAGATGCACTGCCTGAGGGCCTGAGGCTACTAAAAAGGAGGCCACATATTAGAAATACAAACATATAACACAGCATACCAAATCTTATCATTGTACACTCTTTATACTGCAGTCCACTCAATACAAACACACACACACATGCATCTGACATCTTGACACACACACACACACACACAAAGATGCCCCTCCACAAAAGAATGTTTTATGTGCTCCATGGTATTTGTAGGTGGGGTTTTAGACAATATGCCCAGGACAGCCGAGTTGATGAAGAGACGTTGAAATACGACTAGCTTGAAGATTACCACCCACACCTAACACACAAACATATACAAACACATACACATATGTAAATAACACACTAACTTAACTAGAGTGAACCATGTAAGGCTACTCCCCTCTCCCCAACCCACCTTAACGCACCACCTCCACCCCGCCCTCCTTACACACTACCTCCATCCAATCCTCCCAACACACACCACCTCCACCCTGCCCTCCCAACACACCACCTCCATCCAATCCTTCCAACATACCACCTCCATCCAATCCTTCCAACACACACCACCTCCACCCTGCCCTCCCAACACACCACC
>WLWD01005450.1_pt1 | contig 11606 bp, 6 predicted proteins | sample 6712731 | NCBI WGS metagenome assembly WLWD01 (sample SAMN12718690, study PRJNA576275) | sponge metagenome | isolation source: marine sponge | host: Mycale hentscheli | place: New Zealand: South Island, Marlborough, Capsize Point | collected 2014-11-01
TTAATCAACTTTGTGATTTCACTTGCAGTATCCAATGAACCTTTCATGAATTTGGATTTTTTTACGGAGTCATTTGCAGCAAGGTTGAGGGAATGGCTATAACTATGTGTAAATACAGCACGTGGCTCCATTTCATGAACTCTCTTGGCCAAACCATTTCTATGACCACTCATGGTGCTGCAACTATCGTAACATTGTCCCCTTAACCTGCTCCATGACAAATTAAGCCTAGTAAGAACATCACTTACTACTGAGAAAAGGGAAGAAGCATCTATTGAAGAAACAATGTAGAGACCCAAAAAATCTTCGGACACTTCTAACTCCTCATTAATAGAACGAATTACAATTGTAACTTGTTCCTTGTTAGTGATATCATTCGTCTCATCTATCATAATACAAATAAACTTGGAATTTTGAATTTTTGAAGCAAGGTCTCTAAGAACCTGATGAGCCATAATTTGTATTAGCTTGTTTTGTATTTCATGAGAAGTATATTTGTTATTCTTTCTCTGCAACCAATCACTTAGATCAGCTTCTTCCTTTGCATGATGCTTCAAAATCTGACTAAAATTCCCTTCACTATCATCGTCATGTCCACGAAAAGGTAAACCCTGGCGAGCCAAAAATTTCATGCAAGCTAAAATTTTCAGAAACATTTTTCTATTAGTAGCCATTTCCTGAGCATGTTGCCTAGACAATAATGTGCCTATTGGGGTGGTAGTGGATGGTAGAGTAATTACCATATCTACAGCTTCTCGATAGCAAGAACTTTTCTCGTGCGACTTAAAGGCCAATGTAGCATCCTTCAAGTTTGCATATCCTCTATTAATCTATACAATATTACTTAATGTAGCAAAAAAGAAAGTAAAAATTGCATTAAGTGAACTTACAAATGCTGCATCAGCCTTAGAACAAGTTGTTGTTTTTTTCTCTTTAAACATCTTCAGGCAAGTAAAACAGAACACAGTGTCAGTGTCTTCCTTGTAGTGGAGAAATGGCCACTTTTCAAACCAGGAGTGCTGAAAACACCTCTGTACTATATTCTTTTTACCAAAAGAGCGTTTGGGAAATTTAAATGCAGGTCCTGGCTGGTTAGGCTTGTCAGGAAGGTCATACATGGAAGAGAAATCAATGCCTGCCATTACACAGTATCCTCCACGTGGAAATGCTGATTCCCGCACGACCGACAAACTCTCAATTGTTAACGATTCTCGCCTAATTAACGATGCGTACCATACAAATCAATTCATACCTAATGCCACCCATAGAATATTGGTCAGGCCATGGCCTGACTGCCCGGACCACTTGCGCCGCCCCTGCTATTATTTTATCTAGTACGATGGAATTAGTCTTGTGGGTCAGACTTTTTACTCCATACGAGCAAAAGAAAGTTTGGTCCAGTTCACAGTTATGTTACCGTCTGCACAACTGTAATCAATGAGAAAACTTAGTTTTTACATGCAGTCATTGTGATTCAGGCAACTTTAGTGTGCCGAAATTCCCGCAATGGTTGCAATTATATAAAATGTTTGACTTTATGGACCCCAAAATCTATAATTAGCTAACTAGATATTTGATCCTCATTGTAAATGGAAACTTGAGGAGCTGACACAGGAAGTTATTCGGAAGCTAATACAATTCTGTTTGAATACCGGAGCTGTCTTTTCTTTATACTTGCACTAGTGTTCCAGGAATAAACCTTAATTTACAGAGTGTTATATTGACTAACTTTTTGTGTTCGTATATTTTGATAAAGATGTACATCCATAAGTGCTACACCAGTATCTATCTTCCGGGGTTGCAAAACTGGCCCGGCAGACTTGTTAATCACTGGACCAATAGTTAATAAATTCGCTGCCTGCTAATATGATTTATATCAACTAATTTATTACAAACACAGTACATCGTAAGTGTCAGCAAGTTTTTAGTCTAGAACTGACGACCACATCAGATCACATAAAGGAAAGTAGTTGGCGAGCGAGGACACTATCAGGGGTAACACAATTGAAAATCGGGGATATTTGTTTGTTGTATGGATGTATGTATGTTGTGGGGTGCGGGTCCGGGTTGCTTATGCCTGGTTGGTCTTCATGGGCGAAGGGGTTTGGGAATTTAGTCCAGATCTTCAGGTCGCTGCCACCAGGTCCTATCTCTGGAAGCTGTCGGCCACCCCCTAGACTACTTGCAGTCAAGCAAGGTGAAATTAGATTATTAAACTAATACACGCAAACTCGACACACAAAACTTATGTAGAAAAGTAAGTGAATTAGTTAGCTACAGTTTACCCCACTGTTAGTGAAAAGCACGCCAATAATTTCTTAGCAACATGAGTCCAACTGGCTAGTGTTTCTAGCCTCCTAGCGTGAGTTCTAGAGCACGGCCAGAGCTTAAAATTGCGTCATAAGCTAGAGCTAACTGGTGTCTATCCATTTCTGCCTTAAAAATTTTGTTGAAAAAAATCGACCCATAAGGCTTCACCCGGGGATACTGAAAAAAAATTGTTTGCCGCGTTTAGGCCGATTTCCCCGAAACTGGTCACTTATTTCCTGCACTTTTTGTTCAGATGACGATTAAAATAGAAGCATCAAACTTTCAGCGAGCATTTAGCAAAGACCTTTGTCCCAGACAAAATTGGATACTGTAGAAGTAGTGTAGTATGCTATTTTTTATTAGCTTATGCGTGATCCCAATCTCTCAAATGGGTGTGGTCTTTGGTTGCTCGTAGAGGGGTGAATGTATTTATTTTGAGCACGATAGGACTGAGAAATTGGTCGCTGGTCGGAAATGAGAGGTGGTTGCTTCTCGGAGGTTCTAAACGCACTATATTTGTTGTAGTTGCATTCGGGGGGCATGATTTGGTCTCTCCAGTGAGGTCAGTTGCTTCTCGGAGAGGTCGTTAATAGGTTTTACTGTAGTTTTACATAACCTAAATAGGCAGGCTCGCTTGCCATTTGTGCTCAAGACCGCCACTAGAAATTTTTATGTATATTGAGTATGTATGCCCTTTAAAAGTACGTGCCACCACTTTTATAAGTAAGTTTAGTATACACATGTTCTTTAAATGCACAAAAGGGTTCCCTTTTTCCCTAAAAATACAGCTTTTTAAAGCTAGCCATCAGCTTCTTTGGAACTACAGAACCAAGTAAGACTAGCTTTAGACTTAAAATTGTACAATGATTTTGAGAATTGTTTGTTTGTTTTTTCAAATGCCAAAAAGCTGTGGCAAGTGGTTGCTATGGCATTGAAAACCCTTTAACACACTTAATTAAAAACAAAACAAAAAAACTGTCATTTCTTAGTAGCAGAGTGCTTCTTGTCGGGAGCTACTGGTCATTAGGGCAGCGATAATGGCTTAGAAGCTACTATGTATTAAGATAAGAAGTAATTTATTATTTCTTTAAATAAAATTAAAAGACAACGGCTGTATGTGCATGCTTTTAGAGCCTGTTTTCAAGAGCTCCTGGTACTTCACTTAAGAGCAGCTAAATTAGTACTGTAGAAGCTACTATCACTACATAAACTTGAGGTACGACCATATTGTAGTAATCAGCTAAAATATATTTGTAACTTTAAAATGGGAAAATTGAACTCAGTAAAGCAGGATCACAAGCTACAGCAGTAAATTAAATAAAAGTAGCCTTTTGGTATTACTAGCTAGTGCTCCAGTCTCATGACACAGTAACCTTTATCAGATTTCATTGTAAAATCTAGTCGCTGTTTTAATTAGAACTACTGGCTCGCTCGCCATTTGTGCACCAGTAACCACTAGCAATATATATACATGTAGTACCTATTACATAAGAGTGTGATATGGTGAAATATTTCACAAGCAGGCTAATTTATTTTCACGAGCCAGAGGTGAGTGAAAATAAAGCCTGAGAGTGAAATATCTAGCCATATCACTCTGAAGAGTGTAATAAGTGGTTTATTCCTTGCTAGATATCTTTACCCAAGTAGTTTGTTGGTAGCTCTTGGTGTAAAGTTGGCAGCAAAATTATCTAGGGGCTCCCCACACCCCCAGCTGCTCTAACCAGGTTGGGCAGGCTCCACTAAGAGTAAGGTAGCTGTAAAAACCCTGAAAATTGGTAAGCCAGGCAGGTTGTTATAACTACTAGAGTAATAAGCTTGGCATTACAGCCATGAGATAACACTATGTGATAACTTGAGTTATCTCACAGGTCACGTACCTAATCTAGCATGGAATATATACATAAACTAGCATGGAATATATATCTAATATAGCATGGAATATATACCTAATCTAGCATGGAATATATACCTAATCTAGCGTGAAATATATATGTGACCGGCTTTGTGAAAATCAGCAAGGATATCTAAGGTTTTCTATTTTTTTAAACCAGTAGGTTGCACTGGTCCTTGGGATGCCGGCTTTCAAAATTGGAAGCTGTAGCACAAGCCATATTCGCCGCGCTGCAACACTTCAGTATTATTGTTCAATTGGTTATTGCTGATTCGAAAAAACATAACGCCAAGTAAAGGAGTTGCTAAGGCCAGGGGGCGTGTTTTGTATTCTGTATACGATTACTGTATGTCTCTGGGACACTACAAACAAAACCAGTTGCAGGCGGATTGAAAGAAGTCAAAAAGGCTTAATTTAGGCATCTTCGAGAAACTATGACAGTGAGAATTGTGTGAGTACACGGATTATGTAGACAGGTAAGCGAATTAGTTAGCTACAGTATTTTTCCTGCTGTTACTGAAAAGCCCCCCAAAAGAGTTCTTAGCAACGCTCCGTACACGAGTCTACCCGGCTAGTGTTTGTAGCCTCGTAGCGTGAGTTCTAGAGCATGCCAGAGCTAACAACTGCGGTATAAGATAGAGCTAACTAGTGGTGTGCTTGAGCACAAATGGCGAGCGAGCCTTAAACTACACTATTGTTATTCAAACTACTAAAATAAAGTCGAGTTGTTAAATTACGCATATACGGTAAAGGGGATTCAATGCCATAGTAACCACTCCCCTCAACTGTTTGAATTGAAAAAGAATCAACAAAATCAAGTCACGTTATTTAAAATTTTCTTTGTGATATTCTTAATAGTAGTTGTAACGCACAATACTTTCACACAACTGAACATACCTACGCAAGACTTACCTTCGTGGTTCGTCTAGTGGACAATGAATTGTCAAGTAAATGCTGTTGAGTAGGGCTTATAACTGTGACAAAAAGCGCATTAACTTACCACCGCCACTAACTCGAATACAAATGGAGCTCCCATAAGATTTTGAGTTTTAACTGCACCCGCAAAACAATTCAAAGCCGTAAACAATTCAATTTCTAAGGTGATACGGGTAATGGTCGCAAAACCAGAGGATTCTGTTTAGTGAAGTTTGGGACGGGGTCGAACGCCGAGCGAACACAAAAATACGGAGGGTCAAAGTACAAAATGACATACATACGTCTAAACATATATATAAATAAATAAATAAACAAACATCCCCGATTTTCAATTGTGTTACCCCTGTAAGTGTCTCGCACGCTGCGCTCGCCGACAAATGTTTATCCATTTCTGCCATAAATTTTTTTTTGAAAAAAATCGACCTGTTAGGCTTTACACGGAGATACTGGAAAAAAAAAGTTCACGGCATTTAGGCCGATTTTCTCAAACCGATCACACATATATTTTATACACACATACAGACAAGCATGTGCCATAGTATCCATATGGATAACATGTGACATAGTAGGCTTTGCACCAACAAGGCCTGAAAGTCTCTACAGGGAATTAACCAGCTATAAGAAAGTCATAACTGTCCATCTTTGCCGTTAATTGTCAATATAGGTGTATATCACAGTGATATTGCCTGAATAGTTCAAAATAGCACATTTGTGTTGGCATCTGGGGGGCATAACCTTCAAAGCATCAAGGGGGGAGGGGGCTAAGCCACCCCAAATTGAGCGTACCAGTCATGTGACTACAACACAAAACAAAATGCTAGCGGACTACTCAACCACAAAGAGGGGGGTTCCTGCAGGTAAGTTTAAACTTACCTTGAAGAAAAATACATTCTATACTATCTAACCCCTACCTTTGAAACCCAAGTGTAATGTTTAGTAGTACACTTATCATACCAACGGAAAGTGTGTTCCCTTTTAGCACACTGAAGTTAAAGTATGCTCACTCCTAACAATGTTCAAGTAGCCCCACAAATTATTTCTCCGAAATAAAACCTAAAATCCAGTGTAGTACATAGAGGGAAGGGAGGTCCCCCCCCCCCTCACACACAAATGAATCTAATTACTCGTACTACATATTTTAGTTCATAAGCAATCTGATGAAATGAATTGTTGACAAAAATTAGTTTCACCAGTTATTATTGGATGCACTGGTTTCGCAGTCCAAACCTATCCCAGTATTCGTATGGATGGGAGGAGCGGGCTGGATTTAGAAGCTCTAACTGCAAGTTTGGTATACTTGTAGTCTGGCTCAAACACAGATAAATTACATACTCTTGTACAGAGTAGGAGAGTGATGGAGAGTAAACTACCTCAGCAAGCCAGAAAAAAATGACATGGTACAGGTTCCCCGCACTGTTCTTGGGGATAATATTTTATTTTAACTGTCTCTTTGCTTCTGATAATGCTTTACCTTCTATGCAATCAGCTAATGCCGCTTTGAAGTATATATATCTAAAACAAATGCCTAGAATAGCCTTTAAACCTCGTCTTACAACACAGCATTGCGTATGGGACAAAGCAATTTTTTTATTTTTGTTTTTGTTATATTTTATAAGACGTTTACATACTCGGAAAAGTAACCGATGAAGTCAGAAGGATAAACCCTATAAGGTGAACTCTATTAAGCGATCAACAAGCTATAATCTTCGTCCATGCAGAAATAAAAAGCAGAAACTATTAAGCTCATTGTGCCTGTAGATAAAACACATTAGTCACTTATCAGTTTAGAAATATTTCGACGTCATGAATTTATGGTCAACACTATCTACATCCGCATACAGTTATTGATTACTCCCTGACATATTTTGATGGATAATGTACCCAGTATATTAGAGAGATGTAAGTGTGGTGTTGCTGAGTGTGGTACATTATCCATCAAAATATGTCAGGAAGTAATGAATAACTGTATGCGGCTGAGAATAGTAGATAGTGTTGACCATAAATTCATGACGTCGAAATATTTCTAAACTGATTAGTATCTATTTCTATGAAGAGCATACGAGCACCTTACTCCAGTGAGGTAGATTAGACTAAGAACTATGATCTAAATTTTGATACAGGTTTAACATTAAATAAATCAATACATAATAATTGATAATAAATAGCCGAAATGATAAATATAAAAAATTATAGAAATAAAATAATAATTGTGTGCAAATATCATATATATTATCCATCCTTCACAACAGTAACTGGAATGGGAAAAAAATTAGTACCAAAAACTCCTGAGAAGTTGGAAGTTAACACGCTGAAACTGCTTCTAACTTCTACCCACTTCACCAACCTTCAGTCAAGCTCTCCAAAGACACCAACAGCATATTCTCCTTCAAGTTGCAACTGTGAGCCATGACATATGTATTCTAAACGAGTGACTCCAGGCGCCATTAATACGCCTCCGCTTCTTCATCGTCTAGGACCCTCCAGTACATTCCAGAAGTATTCTACCCTTCCCCGCCGGCTCACTCGCACAGTAACTTTTCTGCAGTGTTTGCTTACCAGTTCTAATTATAGCTGCCACTACCACCCAGAATTTTGTCCACAATAAATTGCGCGCTCAGAGTTGGGGGGGCAGAGTTGAAGAATCAAATGAATACAAATTAATAGTCTAAAAATCGAAATTCCGAAGTACTGGATGGCCAGAATGAACTCATATTTGTACACAGGGTATACGCCACATTAAAAAAACATACGAGTTTTTTCGTTTAAATAGGATACAAAAAAATAAATATATATAAAAATATTTTTTAAAATGGAAAACAAATGCTTCATATCAAAAACATGGCGTTGTAATGTTGTCGGGAAGCCCGTAGGCTATTGCTGGAAAAAAAAATCGACATCGTAACTGCAGCAGTCGGCCCTGAATTTCGCTGAATAGCTGTAAGGTTTGTACCGTTGTTTCTCCGTTCCTGGTCGGTCTTTTTTCGTTTATACGAGCTGTCTGTTGGTGTCTGTTTCAACTGCAACAACAAAGTAAGCGTACATTGAACAGAAACGAGAAATAAATACATAGATTAACTCCTCGATCTGCGGTTTAGTGCTGCGGTTACAAGTGGTACTGCACCCTTAAAATTGTCATCGTTCAATGCTTTGTAATAATATAGCTTTGTGGTTAACTATGCTTCACAGTATTCTAATTACTACCTGGGTATTTATACTTCATTAGTTCTTTGTTAGAATGATTCTGGAATGTATGCATGTTTGACTGTATGTATGGAAATAAAATATTTTTTAAAGTAGTATAGAGCGTTGTGCACAAGCACCTATAGGTGCTTAAGGATGACATAATGAGGGGTTAATGTTTCCCAAAAAAAATTGCTAAAGCATAGCTAAGGCGTCCAGAGCATGGCTTTTGTTTTGTTATTAATTCTTAGAATAGAAATATCTATTATGTTATTCTGTTAGTTGGGCTAAAAAAAAAAACTCGGCTTCGTTTTGAAACAAAGCCAAGAAATTTTTTCTGCAACTGAGGTGGTGGATCTTGTCTGTGATGACTGTGTTCAATGAAGAAAGTGAGAGGGAAGGGGTAGAGGAGATAGAGGTACGAATGTCGAGGCTAAAGTTGGACTTGCTCGGTAAAGCTGTAATTTCATTGCCAGTTGAGAAAACTACAGTCTATAATAACAGCAAAAATATGTAGTAGTGGACAAAGCAATTGCTCACATTGCACCGGAATGCTTAGTTATAATTGTTGTTACAGGTATGCTGTGGTCACACTTACTACTTTGTGGTTTGTTGCTAGGCAATAAAATTTGAACACAACTTTCACATTGTATATGGTTGCTTTGGTACTTTTTCGAACTCTCAATTTTATATTAATTTTTTTTTTTAACATTATCAATCTGGAAAAATGGAAATTACTGAATTTTATCTGCCGGTGAGAGGTCTAAAAATCAATTTGACTTAACTACAAATAGAAAATACATGACGAATGGCTCATAAATCACCTAACTCTGAATACTCAAACTAGCATGGGTACATCAAGCCACTATGCTCCTCAGCATAATACAGTGGTGTGGGCTGTGACTGGTATGCATAGTGCAATGTATGTTCAGGAAGGCCTAGCTAAGAAGCCCCTAAAATGAAGTGAACCAGTGTGGTTTGTGGTGAATATTTGGTGAGTTGCAAAGTTAAAAAATGTTCCAGATCCATTTAGTGCCCACCTTCCACATCAGTGTAGGATCTATGAACATTACGTTGATCTTTCACTGTATGGAGGTATCTGGTGAGTACTTCAATTAGATTCATACCAGAGTCAAACTAATCACATAGTAAGGTGGGTGGGGAGGCTACAACAGCGGCCATTCTCTACGAGATTATTATCTGATCAAGCAGATGCAGCATCCACTATTTGCAAACATAAACATTATTATGACACTGAAAAGGTTTCTATTTCAAAATCAAAACATTGTCCATCAGGAAAGGAGTGGAGATACCTGATTAGTCAATTTATACAGGCTATATCACACAGACACACTCATACTTTTTTTGGTAATAGATATGTGTGCATTCCTTTAGAGTAAATTTCCAAACTGGGCCTAACACACCGAATATACTATAATTGAACAATATGCTATACAGAATTACAGAAGAAGGACAGTTTTAATAATTGGTGGTGGAGTGGGAAAGAGGGGAAGGAAAGGGGATGATTTCATTATCTTTCATGCGACTTTACCCACCCTCTTTTAGTCAGTCGCTGCGCTGTACAATAGGAGGGTGTGGTACCAGAAAAAAGTCTGCTGAGTTCCACATTGAATTCACTCACTTATGTGAATTAGTATCATCATTATTGGGGTCATTTATGTAAAAAATTTACCATCTCCGCTGTGGTGAACACAACCATTCTCCTAGTTACTTTGATTTAAACATTGCCAGTAGCGTTAGGTAGCCAGTTACTTTACTAACTCTCATTTGGTATCTACCAACCAACACCCTAATACACACACTCCTGTTTGAATACTAACCACTCCATACTTTACACCGCTACGACAAGTACTGTATATTACTGACCTGATCTACGGTCCACTGGTACTCCACCGCAGCAGCAAACAGTTTCTCCAGTCTTCACTATAGGCGATAGGATAGGCGTGAGTGGTAGGAGGTTGATTCACACAAACAGCAAGAATATAGGGACTATCCCGCGCACGTGAGATGCACGGCTAACCGACCATCGTTTCGCATAAAAAAACAAAAACAAAAACAAAAACAAACTAGCCCCGGCCGGTTCGGAATTTTCCTATTTTAAGATGCCTAGGTATAGCAAAAGCTTCGTTGCAATCGCAAATATCGTGAGATGCACGGCTAACCGACCATCGTTTCGCATAAAAAAACAAAAACAAAAACAAAAACAAACTAGCCCCGGCCGGTTCGGAATTTTCCTATTTTAAGATGCCTAGGTATAGCAAAAGCTTCGTTGCAATCGCAAATAAATCTGAGAGGATCCTTTGTGTTCCACAGCTCCATACAGCCGTTTTCAAATTTTCTAGGAACTGGATTTTAGAATTGCCAATTTTCCAGCTTCAACACTTTCTTACTTCACTAAATTAGGTACACTGAAACTTTATATAGTATAGAACTGGTCTACAAAGTTTGAAGACACTCAGTTTAAAATTTACTCTCATTGCTACTTATACAGATCAAAATTTTCTACTTTTATGGTATTCGCAGTCATAACCACAGGTGTAACCTTAGAATCACACATATTTTTGACTAATTTTTATGAACATTCATAATTATGATTATGAAATTTTAGATGTCTAACTTTCACACAAATGTACCTGTATACAAATAAAGAAAACATCACAAAAACCCAACTTTCAACTCTTTAAGCCGGACACACTGTATATTCTACTAGTGGCTTGCTTAGTTAATAGGTGAGTACTTTCAATTAGCATACTGAAAATGCAAATGTGAAGATATTTTCACTGACTCATTAAAATGTGACAAAACTAATGGCCAAAAGGTACTATAGACAATTAGCTATGTAAGTTTCAACATTCCAAACATCCAGTAAGTTACTTGACACCAACAAACGAAGATAATGGAAGAGAGGTGTGACTGTGCATAGTTTTCTTTGTGATTCAGTAACAATGTTATGTGAGTAACATCACAGCAGTGGATGGGGCTAGAGGGGTCCATTCTTTGTATACACTTGGCTGCTGTTGGAGTATTGAAATGCTGAAGAAGATCTGCAAGACAATGTAGTACAGAAGACAGAAACTGAAACACCATATTTATTAGAGTTGCAGGTAAGTTATCTGACTGATTGAATCATTAGGTCAATACTATCCTTATTATACAATGCTCTATTAGCTACCTGCTGATTAACTTTTCAACTACTAGGATCAGAAACCACCCAAAGCCCCAAAGTAACAACTGCTTGAAAAACTACCAACACCTCAGTGGTGGAGAT
>WLWD01005657.1_pt1 | contig 11595 bp, 8 predicted proteins | sample 6712731 | NCBI WGS metagenome assembly WLWD01 (sample SAMN12718690, study PRJNA576275) | sponge metagenome | isolation source: marine sponge | host: Mycale hentscheli | place: New Zealand: South Island, Marlborough, Capsize Point | collected 2014-11-01
TAAAAGCTGTTATAGTTACGGCTTTTGGGATATTGATGCATATGCAACCCACACTCAAGTGACCACTAAATACTCTTACCATTGATCTAGTAATGAATATGTCGACATAAGCCAGGATTAAAAAAAAATTTATATTACAAAAAGTTTCACTTGCTGCCATTTGGCAAGGGGGGGAGGGGATGTTTGCGGGGGAGGAGGAGGTGGGGGAGGGAGGTCATACTATTGTGAATGCAAATTAATGAGCACAAGTTGTATATTTTAAGCAAATTATAGACCAGAGTACCCATTGAATAATTTCAATTATGTGAGTGTGCAAAGCACCTTTATAGGTTTATATATGTGTGTGTGTGATCACATGGTTATTAGTGTGGTGCGTGGTGGGTGTGCATGTGAATGCGTGTGCAATTCACAGATGACATGAGTGACATCATTTCAACGGTGTTCTTCCCAGGATATTCTCCATGCCTACACGTGTCAAGCAAATCAAGCATCTTACAGCTTTGCTTGCTAGCCTAGATGAATAACATTATGTTTTAAAACATGTTTCTCCTGAATACAAGTTCGTGTTCAGATGGGGGATACATCTTGGTTATGTCAGCACCACATTCATGTTTTCATAGTGTGTGTGCAAGCTTGTGTAAGACATTTGAGCTGCAACCAAAAAATGTTACTTTCACTAACTGGTTAAGATTATCATTTTAACCACAAGTATATGTTTATATGAACGATTTCTGGGTGAATTTCGGCAAGAATTATGGGAGTGTAGCTAAAGTCGGTGTCATAGCAACAATGTCAGCACGCACTTTCAAATATAGTCATAACACTTGACGTACACAATCTGTGAACTTATCACTCTGGGATTGTAGCCCTTACAGTTGGTTAACACCTCACCATCTAAGTAACTTGCTAATTGATGCAGTGTACTGTTTACTGTTTTGCTCACTTTGGCAGCCGGTGCTAATTGACCGCACCTTAAGGATGACCATAAATACATTATCTGTGCATTAGTGAATTAATATCTCACCAGTGCAAATGATGGAATTTTAAAACACAGTAGAACTTAAAACTTCAAACCAGTTATTTACTGCAGTATATGGGCAAAAACTTATATTTTGCCACATTCCCTTTTCCTGTTCCCCAACTCACCGCCACCACAAAAAATATTAAGTCCTTTGCAAAACCCCACTTTCCTGTAAGATGAAAGCAGCATAGTTCAAAGTGAAAGCAATTCAGTATAAGCAAGAGTGTTGTGGATAGCTAGTTTGATCTGTGGTCAACTTGTTTACATAAACTCACTCCATAGTTTGGTTTACCGACTTAATAAACTTTTTAGAGCCGGCCCAGCAAAGAGCACATAGCTTGAAGTGAATCAGAAAGTAAAGTATTCTAATGGTGGAAGCTATGTGTACACATCAAAGAATTGTATACTAATTCATAGTAGTATCCATTCAATGTTTATGATATTGCTTCCAGTTGATATCTAATTTTATTAACAAAAAAATTACATAATCAGGTATGATTGAAAGCATTGACTGTATGTGGAATTCCACATTTTAATTAGTCATGACAATATTCCCGCATCACGTAAAAAAAACTGGCAGAAACAAACAATAGTGTGAGAGACCTTCAAGGAACAAAAGCTAATGAACTGTAATTTTACACATGTATACAAGTATATCATATTTTGAGCACATCATTGATCAATCCCATGGGATATACTATCTACCACAGGTATGTGTCTAGTGTCAATTGATTCTTACTAGCTCACTGAGACTTCCCCTTGTGAGTTAAACTTCAGTGAGTAGCGTAATTAGACTTCGGACAATTCAGGTCTATTCATTGCATTGAAATGTACTACGAGATACCTTAAAATATCCCTAGCAAATACATCCATTGTATAAACAATATTGTTTACATTGCATTAATGCAATGGAAAAGTCTTCGCTCTAACAGATCACTGATTGTCAACCATCACTTTTAGCAATGAAGTGAAATATGCGTAATATGCTCTCTGTTTTGGATATGCTATAGCCAAACTCGTTAATGCTGAGAATAGATTATCCATTCAGAAGCTAATCTATACACATATGCAACACAGCTCATTGTCTTTCTTCCAATCTATAATTATCTTCACCTTTCTACTATCATAGCCAGTGATTGCAAAAGTATACAGAGAAAATTATTGCTATGCCTTGTGGTCTGTTTCATAATTAATCAAGCCCACAATAACTGTTTGTGTGCAACCACCTATTTTATTGTGCTAGGCAGTCGACTCCTACTCAATGGCAAACATGTAGGATAATACAGCAATGTAAGTATTCATTAAAAGTACATGATACTTCTTAATACCTATCAAAGCTGCAATGGTTTACAAAGAGAACTACACAAGATCCCAAACAGTTAATTCCCGCCCACCTAACCATTGTGTTGATGTGCTGCTGCATAACAACAACAACAATAAACTGTAAATTGTACTTGGACATTATTGTGTGGACTGTCTGGAGCCATAAACTTGTTAAGTTACAAGGTTGAATGTTGGAGTAAATATCCTATTGAGACTTGTTATAAGGCTTCGGCATGAAAGCAATAAACCATACAGTATGCAATGATTCTCCTTATATGGCCGAACTCTGCATGTTTATGCTAGAAGAGATTGACACGTAGGCATAATGATCACATAAACAGTAGCAGATGAGACATGTGACAGCATGCTAAGTGAGCTAGATAAGAGATAGTGAAGAGGCTGCTAGTTTGAAGAAAAAAAAGTGAAATACCCTCTAAGATTTTGTGTATCTAATCCCCATAAAATAATAATTTAGTCAGGATACACCACACACATACACGTTACCATGATTACAGGATGAAGAGAAGTGCAATGAAGGATTATGATGCATGAATTATAAACACTGGATTAATTGTGCTATATAAAAATGTTTGACCAACATATAAGTGATAATACTTGTCTGATCTAATGAATGAAATAAGATCACCAGAGACTGCTACAATAGGTACTGATTGTGATAATTAGTGGTATAAAAATCTAGTTATTGAACGATTTGAACATACTTGAATTGTTGCACTCTGTTTGTCATGTCTTCGCTGCTGATCTAATACCCACCTCAGCATACATGATGTCAGCTTGTGAGGAATTGGTCAATGTTGGATTCTTAACTGAAGGAATATTATCTCCGTCTTCGTTAATATTGGAAGTGGAAGAGATCTCTCCACCATCTGGTTTATATTGAGGGATGGGAGGGGCATCATCATCTGGTAGAATACACTCAGTTGTAGTCTGCTGTGTAGGTGTGGCCAAAGGTTTGACTTGTTCTAAGACATGATAAATAGGTACCTAGAAAATGAAAATCAATTTGTGTATAACAGCAGTGTGATATAACAGATGATGACAATTAAGAATGGTATAAACCCTCACTGCATAGTAACTGAGCTTGTAATAGAAAACAAAACAACAATACAGTTTCAAACGCTAAATTACTGGCAATACTTACTCCACCAAGCTCCGAATAATTTGCATCTGCCAGTTTGGTTTGTGGTTTCTTGTGATTTGTGTCATTCAAACAAGCATACATTCCATCAATTCCAGTTTCCACTGTCATGTCTGTCTTCTTAAGAGTACAAACTTGGTTTCCGGAATTGAGGGCCACTTGAGGATTTCTACTGCCCTAAGGATTACACCACCATTAGCCAACATAGCAAATATTACAATACAAATACAGTTGTATTGGAAATGTTATTCTATAAACCTGATCATGTTTCATGAATTTAGAATTAAATAGACTAATGACAAATATAACATTTCATTATTTTTTACTATCTGCTTTTGAAACCACGTGTATTAAAGTTTCTCTAACATTTCTTTCTCACTTGTACATCTACTGCTATTGTTAACTTACATTAATTTCTACCGTTAGTCCTCTATTTACTCGAGATCTTTGAAATGAAACACAATAGTCACTTTTTTGACATATTTAAATAGATTCAACAATCACCTTTGAAACTTTTGTAATGTACAACGTCCACCACAACAGTCTATAATAATATGCAACATTTATAAATATTTACTGTATATATTATAATGAATTGACTTACTAGGGTGACAAAGGCAGATGACTAGCAAGACAGTGAATATTGAAACACCAATGGCCACCACGAGTGCTACAACTACTGCTATTACTACACTGCCAGAATCTGTTGTTGTAATTATTATACTGCCACTAGGGTCTGCTGTAAACAAATTGAAAATTTGCTATTATCATATTATTATGGGGAATTTATCTCTAACCTGTTGTACTAGAGCATATGAAAATTGGATTGACTTCAAATTGCACAACAAAAGTTCTATTTTCTCCATTGACATCAGCAATTGTTGTTAGATTATACAGTGTTCTCAATTCAATATTCACAGAATCAGAGCTATTTTCTATTATGGTATACTTACCATCAGTGGCTCGTGATAATGTATGCATACAGTTGTTATAGGAGCATCCAATGACATACTTACATGTTAAATTATAGTCTTCTGCATTCATTAAAGGGCAAACATTGAGACCTATTGCACCTATATTTATAATAGAATGAATATTGACTTCTTCTCAACTCTATTTTATAACTTACAAAGTAAATATGGTTCAGAGTATCCCAGTCCTAGACTGTTGTTAGATTTGATAGTTAAGTTATATACTAATTGTTCTTCTAAGCCAGTAATACTGACAGTGGACAATGGGCTAGCCATTGTCAGTGGCATAAATGTTCCTTCCATATGATTTTGAAGCATAGCAACATACATCGTTTGTTTATTGCGACACTCCTGCGGTATCTGTATAATATTGGATAATAACTTAGGCTAATTACAATAGTCAACTAATACTAACTTGTACTGTCACATTTAATGTGAAGGAGTCCCCCGCTCTAAATAATGAATATTCAATATCATTTGTAGAAAGTATGTAAGGTAGAGTCTTGTTTACACATGAAGGTGGACTTTGTCCTACTGTATTAGTAGCTGTTATACACATGGTAAAGGGATCACATGACCTCACTCCTTCCAGTGTGAAGTTATAGGAGTCAGTATCAGTCACATACTCAGTGATGTCTTTCAATTGACTTGGACTCAAGAATGTGAGAGTAATAGTGAACATAAGAGATACTGTAGGAATGATGATGTATTCCCATGAAGTCATCAGTGAATGACCATTCAAAGATATGCTCAATTCACTTGGAGGATCTGGAACATCTGCAGTTAGTGTATATAAAAAAGATATCATGCAATTACCTTATTCTAAGAATTGTATGTCTTAGCATAAAGCATAACTAGTTGAAAATAATTATGTTTATGGTAATTTCTTTACATATTTTAATATAACAGTCAAGTCAGTATGTTATACTGTTTATTATTTTGTCACAGTGGTGATGGATGGTGGGGAAGGTGGAGCAGGAGGGAGAAGGGGGGGGGGGAGGGGGGCGCACAGCATGCATATTTAATACACCTTATAAATATACCACCATTTTACATTAAATTTCAAGATAACGATTGATTCTAGTAAATACAATTCAATTTGTAAAACAAATACAAAGTTAGCTGCTTCCTATCACAATCAGTACCAAGGATTTAGTATTTATAGCTGCATTATGGAAACTCTGTTGCCTCTTTGCATCTCAGATTATTGGTGGTCTGAATGAAAAATTTATCACATTTTATGGAGCCATGTTGATCCTAACCCACTTTAATCTACTTTCATCAACCCTGTTTATTGTATACACCACATAATTGTATTTTTTATCAAATTGAAAATGCAAGACAAGCCAGAAGGTGATAGTGCACATATTCATGATCTTGTTAGATAGTATGTTCTGCAGTCACAACTAGGTTATGTCAAGTAGGCATCATATTTGTCTTTTTTCTTTTATTTCTGTTCAGTAATTATTCCATTTAGAAATATTTATGTTGTATAATCTAGGTATAAAACACATGTAGTTTGAGGTGGTGACGATATTGCATATATTGACAAGGCAGTCTTTACTTCAACTATACTGCAATACTGAATCTTTTTTAAGTGAATTATTATGCAATTATTAACTATATATGCATAAATGCTGAAGTTTGCACCATAGATACTTAAGATTAGTGACATGCTTCAATACTAACAGCTAGCCAACCATTGTGCACAAGTATTTCAAAAATTAAAAAAATTATTCTACCTAAATTACCAGCAGCTCCTGACTAAAAGCACTGAACTACTAAAACACAGCCGAGTTTTTGAAATTGTTTATAGGAAAGGGTATTAACGTCATAGTAACCACTTACCGCTTTGGACTTGAAAAACAAGCATTTTTAAGGAGTTCATTTAGAGCCTAAAAAAATTAAATTACTCACTAACAAAATAAATGGGAGCAATGTAAGAAAAAGGCTGCGGATACCTTTACTGTTTCACAATTTCTTTCTTGGTATTTTTTTTACTCATTAGATGTACTCTCTTTCTTTCACAGGCTTCTTACATTAAAATATTGTTAAGACTGAAAAATTCAGGCACTTAAGTCTGCTCCAAGACTACATGTAGCTTGTTTTTCAAGGCCAACAATTCATACTTTCAACAGAGACATTACTTTGTTATTTATCAAGAAGCTTTCACATAAAAATAGTGGTCTCATGTACAATATAAATAAGTTAATAAAAAAAAGTTGTATAACTACCGTGGAATCTCGATTGTGGAACCTCTGAAAGTGTATCACTTGCATGCTCACTCACTAATAAACTAATATCTCCGCTTTTCAGTTGTGTTACTCCTGAACGACAGAGACTCACTCACCAAATATTAATTAAATAGTCCAGGCTATACCACCAATACCCTTGTTTGTATATCAGGTCAGTTTCTGAGACTAATTTTACGTGCTGAATGCAGAACTGGTAATTATCACAAAACATTGAGCAGTTTGTTTCAAGTTGAAAAAAAAATTTATTTCAAAAAATATTATGAATTAAAGTGTTATTGCTGTTAGTCTTCATAATGTTGTGAACCTAGTCATACAAATGTCGATTACTTTTTCTGCATGTGAGTGAATTGAGGCTGCCTTCCCCAGTAGGTTCCATGTGCCACAAACTGTGGACACTGCATACTCCTCTAATACACCAGAATTAAAGCAGAAGCAACAATTTAAATTTTGCAATGTATGAACTAGAAAATAGAATCAGAAATAAATTCTACTTCTTAATATATTTCATTCAGAGTCAATCACTTGTATGCTTCTATTTTTAAGATCATTTTTGTTATGCATCAGGCCTCAGATTGGAATCACAAATAACTTTAATGTACCTGAGAAATCTATACCAGAATATTACCTGAACATTTTTGTTTGATCTCATCATTTTCATGGCAACTATTTAATTTTTTCCCCGTAATTTCCAGGAGTTGCCCAAAGGAGACATATAGGCAATCAAGTTGAGTTTGTTCTAGAACCACTGGCCGAAATTAAAAAAAGTAGCACAATAAAAGGTCTTAAATCTTCGTCTTAAGTAAGTTCATACCTAAAACAACTGTTAATTTTCAGTAATCTCCAAAATCTGAGCGTGACAGACAGAAAAACAGACAGGACGACTGCTATAACCCTCTTGCGCATGCGCGCTGAGGTTTAGTTTATGTATGAATCAGTACTATGAATAAACTTTTGTAGGAAGTAAATAGAACACGTCCTAAAATTAGTTATATTCTTAAAAGAGCCCCCCCCCCCCAGTTTGCCCCTGACTTGGAACTTATTTATAAATAAATATCATAGTACTCCAGAATACTTGGTGCATTATGTCAAAGGGACTGCTCACTGCAGGATGTTGTCTTCCATCACTTGTAGTTCTACACACTTCCTTATTCATCTACTAGTCATTTTTTATGTTGTACTATGCATTCTTGACAACAATCCTGCAGACTTTAATAAGATTGAATTCAAAGGGTTTTTTTGTTGTAGTTTTTAGGATTGGCTAATCAATTGTTTTTAGCTTGCACTTCTTTAATTATCACTCAATGTAACATTTCTAATACAGGCCTATGAAGTGAACTTCACCTTCTGAAAGTTTATGACTGAGGCCATCACCATGTAGCTTAATTGCTTCAAGAAAACTTTGTTTTTGACTAGATAAGATATTCTGTTGTTGTTGTTTTTTGTTCTCCCCTGCAAATAAGCATAGCTAGATTACTAACTTTCTGTTTCTTGAAGGGAGTACCACATTTTACTCCTAAACTAGGCTCTACTACCAGTTTGAGCATGAACAAGCAGTTGCCACAAACAAAGTGATGGACAGTGCACAAACAGGCACTTACCACATTAATGTCAGTGGTCATTACAAAGGTACATTAGGGAATCACGAAATTTCGTTGAGAAGCTACTATGGCTACTACTAGAGTGAATGGTAGAAAAAATACTTTACTTGATATTATATAATGTGTAAAGTTCAAAGAAGTTTTTAATTTTTAAATATGAGAAATGATCAAGGTTTTGCAACTAACTTTGGATTCAGCAAGTACAAATTGGCCAAGGCAGTTTAAAAAGTTACATTATATACAAAAATAAGGTTGGCTTTTATTAAATTGTTCTACTATTATTGGCAAGCGAGCGAAGTAAGCGAGACACTTACAGGGATAACACAATTGAAAATCGGAGATGTCTGTTTATTTAAATATGTTTGGACGTAGGTATGTCATTTTGTACTTTGACTCTCTCATACTCTTGTGTTAGCGCGGTGTTTGACCCAATCCCAAACTTCATTAAACAGATTCCTCTGGTTATCGATCATTACCCGTATCACCCTAGAAATTGAATTGTTTACCGCTTTGAATTTTTTTGCGGGTGCATGTAAAACTCAAAAACTTACTGGAGTTCCATTTCTATTGAGTTAGTGGCGGTGGTAAGTTAATACGCTATTTGTCATATATATAAGCCCTACACAACAGTATTTACTTGAAAATTCATTGTCCACTAAAAGTAACAACGAAGGTCTTGCATAGGCATGTCCAGTTGTGTGAAAGTATAGTGCGTTACAACTACTACTTAGAATATCACAATGAAAAAGTTTAAATAATGCGACTTGATTTTGTTGCTTTTTTCAATTCAAACAGTAGCGAGTAGTGATTACTATGGCATTGAGTGCTTTACTGTATAATGTAATTGGCAAGCGAGCAAAGCGAGCGAGACACTAACAGGGGTAACACAATTTTGAATATCGGGGACGTTTGTTTGTTTATATGTTTTGACGTACTTATGTCATTTTGTACTCTGACCCTCTCATATTATTTTGTGTTTGCTGGGTGTTAGACCCCGTCCCAAACTTCACTAAACAGAATTCTCTGGTTTATCGATCATTACAAGCATCATTCTAGAAATTGAATTGTTTACTGCTTTGAATTCTTTTGCGGGTGCAGTTAAAACTAAACAACTTACTAGAGTTCTATTCCTATTTGAGTTAGTGGCGGTGGTAAGCTAATAGCTATCTGGTCATAGTTATATGCCCTATGCAACAGTATTTACTGAAAATTTATAGTCCCCTAGACTAACTACGAAGGTAAGTCTTGTGTAGGTATGTTCAGTTAAGTGTGAAAGTATTACAGCTACTATTTAGCTAATGAATATCACAGAGAAAACGTTTAAATAACGTGACTTGTTATTTTCTTGCTTTTTTAAACATTGTGGGGAGTGGTTACTATAGCAGTGAATCCCTCTACTGTATTTACGTAATTTAAAAACTTGACTATTTTTTGTAGCTTGAGTGTTAGAAGTTAAAATGAATCATTTAACAATAGTGTAGTTGTAGGCTTGCTTGCCATTTGTGCTCAAGCACATCACTAGTGATAACATTAGTGTGAGCACTTTCAGTCCAATTAAAGTGCATGTGAATTTTTTTTTGAGAGATTATTTATTTGTGATGATTTGTTTACTATCATGTTTAGTCATATTATTACTTCATCAATTCATGACATAATGTTATAATTATATTTCATTAGCTACTATAAATTATGCTAACAATGCATATTGTTACTTACCATAAATAGTCACATTTATAGTATGTGGAACTAGGACACGATTCACAGTATTGAAGCAAATCAATCCTGTCACTGATGTCTCTGTTGTGTTTACTGTTATTAATACTGTATGATGATCTTCATTCACATATCTTCCAGTAAATCCAGGAATACTAGACTCCTGATTAGATGCTAGTCTAAAGTCTTCAGAATTATACCCCATCTATCTATAGGATCAGCTCCTTCCACACGGCATGTGATATTCCTCTGTGTGTTGACAGGAACATAGAGTGGGCCAGTTGGGGTAAACTCAACTAAAAATAACAGCAACAACAAAGAATAGTATATACAAGTTCTTCTATGGTTGCTAATTTTCATGATTAGCTCAGCCTGTGGCCATTGCTCAAGGTCCAGTGTCAGATACTTGCAACAGTGATACAATATGGCCATATAGAGCACAGTTGACTGCTGAGTGGGCTTAAAAGTATATTTCAAGTAGCAGAGGAGGCTGAGTTATATTCTTGCCAGATAATTTGTGTGGCAGTAAAAAAAAAAAAACGGTCTTCAGCTATTCCATTTTTAAAATACGCACTTTAAAGCTTTCATACAATCCTTATCTACTGCAGCTTATTCACTCCAAGAACAATGAACACAGCCTACCTTGACTTAATGACTGGGCCAAATAGAGAAGTAGCAATTTTAGCGGTGACATCGGATTGCTTCTTGCGTATCCTAGGAAAGTCTTACACAAACTTTCAACGACGAGACACTATAAGCTACCAGCGAATTAAAGCTACAGCGACAACTTTAGGTCATTACCCAAATCATATTGCCACTGTCCCGGGGTACGCCCACCTGTATCAAAAAATTTCCTGGCAACAACCAATGTAACAGAAATATACGTAACCCAGCTAATAGAATTTGCGATCTTTAGCGCGATGATGATCTGTCCTACTTCATGTGGGCATTTATGATATAATAAAAGAAATGGACTAAGTTTGTAAAAATAGAGCTAATTTTGCACTAAATAGTCATTAATGATAAACATTTTGTGGTGGTTGGTATATCGTATTTTTGCAAGCCTCTTGGTGATCTCTACTGAGCATCTTCTGCAAATTACCTATGTTGTAGCTGTTTCTACCATGAAATTTTGGCAAAATCAAGGTTGTTCACACTGACGTATAACAATTTTGGAGATTGCACTTCATAATATGTACAAGAATGCCACAGATCAAATGAACACTGCAAAACATGGTTGGACAGTTTTCTCCACTAAGTTATACATTTAGTATTTGCGCACCAATTGTTAGGTTTTAACCCGCATTACGCCTTCTGTTTTATTGTTGTTTTTTTGCTCACCAACGCTTTCAACTATCTTGGTACTTTCATATAATTGCATTTTAAATTAAAATGGGTGTGGTTTCAATGGCCGCGTACATAAAGTTTCAAATTTGCTTCCTACGCCCCTGCAAGTATGCACCACTTCAAGAGAGTTGTGCTGGTTCTTAACTTGGTACAGGGTTTCGGTTGCATAAACTTTGGGAAGTGAAGCCTGGGTAAAGGGTCTCGGTCT
>WLWD01005339.1_pt1 | contig 11581 bp, 11 predicted proteins | sample 6712731 | NCBI WGS metagenome assembly WLWD01 (sample SAMN12718690, study PRJNA576275) | sponge metagenome | isolation source: marine sponge | host: Mycale hentscheli | place: New Zealand: South Island, Marlborough, Capsize Point | collected 2014-11-01
GATCTTGGGCCTTGGAATAGGTCCAGTGCTGTGTCTTAGGTCTTGGGATAGGCTAGACATACATACATTAATTAGGTGAGATCATTATTTTGGACTTGGGTTTAGGTCCTATATACATGTGTCTTAGGCCTTGGGATAGGCTAGACATGTATTAATTTATTGTGTGAGCTAGGTAATTAATTACCTGGTTTGGGGGTGGGGCCAATATAGATGTGTGTTGGGCCTTGGGATAGGCTATAGGTATATATATTATTATATCTTGGGCCTTGGAATAGGTCCAGTGCTGTGTCTTAGGCCTTGGGATAGGCTAGACATACACCAAAGGTGAGGTATTTTGGGCTTGGGGTCACACCCTACATAGGTGCGTCTTAGGCCTTGGGATAGGCCAGACATATATTGCGTCTTGGGGTTGGGCCCTATATAGATGTGTCTTAGACCTTGGGATAGGCTAGACATGTATTGGTAGATTGCTTGAGCCAGCTAGGTAGTTCATTACCTGGTTTAGGGGTGGGCCCAATATAGATGTGAATAGGCTAGATATATCTGTATCTTTGGCCTTGGAATAGGTCCAGTGCTGTGTCTTAGTCCTTGGGATAGGGTAGACATACACTAATTAATTTGTGAGATTATTATTTTGGGCTTGGGGTTGGGCCCTATATAGATGTGTCTTGAGCCTTGGGATAGGCTAGACATATATTGGTTAATTGGGCTAGCCATCTAGGTAATTTATTGTCTTGGTTTGGGGGTGAGTCCAATGTAGATGTGTGTTGCCTTGGGTTAGTCCAGTTACTTCTGTTACTATGGGACCACTCTTGCATTCTAGGTCTGGCCAAATTATATATTGATTAGTTTGGGTCTTGGGGTAGGTTAGATAAGTTTATTGTTATTTGTAGTAGGTGATAGGTGTCTGGATTAGGTTGTAACAAGCTTGTATTGCTCTGTCTGAGGTGTTAATGAGCTACTTGGTCAGACTCTGCAAGTTGTAAGTGTTTCAGATTAATAATATACATAGCGAGCATTCAAGTAGTTTTTGTAAGTTTGTAGCTGGTGTATATCCTTCAGAGTCTGTGAGTCAGATCTTAGTGGTAGAGTCTGATAGAGTCTACTAGAGTCTAATAGGAATGTGGTAGAGTCTGATAGTCTACTAGGGCCTGGTAGAGTTTGATAGAATCTCGTAGAGTTTGATAGAGTCTGGTAGAGTCTTAATTAATTTATAATGGAATTCCAATTTGTTTGTTCACACCTTTCAGTTATGTGGTAGGACTAATAAAGTTCTATTTAAAAAAAAAATTTAGCTGATGAATAATAGTTTTCACGAAACAATTATCACATTTTCAGTATAAAGAAGTATGAAACTTACACAGAATATTTGCAATATTTAGGAAAACAATAGTATGAAAGGAGTGGGACCTTGATTAAATAATTTACAATTCTATAAGTCATGAAAACAATATTAAGTTATTTCTTTTCCTTAAACTTAAAATTTACTATTGCTGTAAATTATTATTTGAGTGTTTTGAACTGGGAACATGTTATAGCAAGCTCAACCTTTCTTCTTCTTTTTTTTTTTGGGGGGGGGGGGGGGGGAGGGGGGCAAATAATGAGTCTGAACTGGCGTGTGGGGATGAGTGGTGGATGGGATAAATTCATGCAGATGAACAAATAGAGAGGGTGCTGGATTAATTTACTGTTCCATTATGGTTCCATAAAATAAAACAATTACATAAAGTGAATTAATTTTAAAGGTAAAACAAAACATTCGAGTAAGTATGGCCTTGATAAATATAGAACAAAAAATAGCTATGGGTGTTCTGGTTACAATATTGATATGTCGTCAGTTTATGTGTGAGATAATGCTATATAGGTTGAGCTTGTTTTGTTGTTAAAAATAGGATGGCAGATAGGTTGCCATAAAAAGAGTGAGATCATATTTGACTACTGGTATCCATGGCAACATGCAGGATATGTTACGTTACAGGAATTTGGTTGTGGTTGTGGGGGATACTATAACCTTATTATGAGGCCCTTCCTAACTATAAAGCTTCCACATGAAATAGGTTTACTAAAATCTGTACTGACTACCATTATATCATAAACGACTGCTAACATTGTTCACACATATTCTCAATACTCATTCATTAGTCGAAGTTTGAATTGTAATGTATATGATATTTGATGAATATTCTATTCTATTATGTCATCTCTGTTATGATTGTGTGTGTGGTTTTTTATCTAAAAAATAGCAAGGTTCTTCATTATCTTAGCATCATTCAGTGTTTGTTGAGAGCAATAGTACAATAATAGTGCTGGGAAACAGCTAATAAATCTACTGTAATAGTAAAACTGAAATAATTTTTTGATGATACTAAACTTGATTGCTGAGTTCTATCCTGACCACATCTCTAAGTGACACAATGCAGGTAGTTGTATATGCTATGGATAGTTTTCTAAACTTCAGTTTTGCATGTTCCATTATGTAGGCATATCACATATTCCATTGGATTCATTGTGTGACTGTTCAATTAAAAAATTGCTTACTATAAACTCAAATAAGAAACAGTTATGAGACAAAACTATATAATTATCTCATTGATATTTGTTTTCCCCATAAGTAGCTAATAACCAGTGTGATACTTCTGAAATCTCCCTTTGTTCAGTGTACCATATCAGTAGCCCTTAGAATGTCTTGATATCTATGGACATGTTATATTACTGAAAACATAAAGTTGTGATCATATAAAATAGCAAAATGTGCATTACGAGATAATGCTGTGATGCATTAATAATGTGTGTTTATTTATAATAATTAAATTCTAGTAGTATCACACTTTAGAAACATTGTGTCTTCCTTCACATAAGAGGAATTGTTTAGGATTGAGAGTGGAGCAAACATTGGACAGCCTGAGGCTATGTTCATCTCGTTCCTGGGCCTCTGGAATGATGAGGAAGTAGGTTCTGGTTGGAAGGCCTGGGATATGTTCTTGACTCCATCTTGGTCTAATAGTGTCAGAGTCACTGTGTGTCTGAAGGGCCACTGCAGAAGAGCATCGTACTCTCCTTTCATGATGGTCACAAAGAAGGACAGGTGAGTGTTCTTGCCACAGCCATTTCCATTCATGTACAGTCTCAGACATGCCTTGTAGCCCTGCCTGCTAGTGTAGAAGGGAGCAGAGTACAGGGAAATAGTCTTGCCTATCTTGGCCTCGTGTCTGCGATGTTGAACTTCCGGTATCTTCCAGATGAAGCTACCATTATAACTTATAGCTTGTAGAGTCTGTACCATGAGAGCCAACTCAGAGAATCCTTCCTGTAAGTTCTGAATAGCATTCTCTGCTTTACTCACAGCACTGGCCACTGGTTGCAACTGCACTGGTATCGCTCTGTTCACATGATTTATTTCAGACCTCAGATCAGATATCTGCTCCGATAACATCATTATTTCGACTTCCATAGCTTTATCAATTCTTTGTATAGAGTTCTTAGTTAATTGTAAATGCTTTTTTGTGTTTGTAGCATAGTGTTCTTCCAGACCTTTAGCATGTCCCACGTACTGGCAACCTGCTTCTTTAAACTCACAATCCTTAGGTTGATGTGTACAAGTTCTGATGTGTTTTTCCAACTACAGAAAAGGACAAGTGAGGATGATAATAATAAGCACCTAATATGGTATTTGTATCACCTAATATGGTATTTATTACACAGTCATATGCAAATTCTACAAAATTCTCACCTCCTTCCTGGGCAAGGATACACCACAGCCGTTCCCACAGTGGAGTGGTGCAGATTGACATTCGTCTAAGAGGTGAGTCTGGATAAAGTAAAAATTTTCATATATAATAAATTATAATAGTATCTATAGCAAAATAAAGTATCATTGTTTATTACTTTTTCATTGTGTACATTTCTTCCACAATAATGACATTTGGTAGGTTTAAACGGACACTTTGCTTCATGTATAGATTGGTCACTTCTAGGGATTTCTTCTGAACAGCCATATTGGTGGTTGTTACACTTGACCAAAGCAAATGGACAAGTCTTTATATGTTGCTGAAATAATACATAAAATGTTAAACAATTTATATTTTATATTGTATTATCTTCTTACTTGATATTCGTTGCTGTTGCCTTTCCAGGAACATCCTGGACTGATGCATTCCAGTGTAGCCTTCCTCAGGTCATTAGTGACTGCTCTATCTTTGAAGCAATCATCAACATAGACTTCTATCTTACATTTGACACACTTAAAGGCTGCCACATTCCTACAATAATTAGTTCAATTATACATATAATATATACAGTACAATATGTATAGCTATTATATATAATATAAACACACATACATACATGTATTTATTTAATTCTTTAAATATTTGTATAACTTAATTACTTTGAGAGAGAAGAATAGCAGGGAGAGCAGAGTCTGTCTCCGCAGCTACATTGAATTGGTCCATCGAACAAGTAGTTACTACAACGTGCGCACTGGAGCTCAGGAGACATCATAGTTCATTTATATTATATTGGCAGTAGATGTCAGCTAAGATTTTCCATACATATAATTGAAGATTCACCAGCTAATTAACGCTTGGATTTCAGTGAGTTTCTCCGAAGGTAGCTCTTTTTATACTTATCAACCGGATGGGATTAGCACCGTATGACGTCATCATCAATAAGTATTCTGGTAAATTCCTTTATCCCGTGACCAAAGCTGGTCTTATCTTCACTCACGCTCCGCTAGCTATTCAGAGATTGGTCATAGCGTGGTGGAGAGGGAAAGCCAGCCTACTGTGGCTACACTGATTCCCTACTGTCCCTCCATTCCTGAGCGGCATTGTTTAGTTTAGTTTTTTTCCATGTTTTTTGGTTTTGTTTCTGTTTTCTTTCTTGCTCTGTATTTGTCATGTCCTTTACCCTAGTTATTGCGAAATGACCATTGTCCCATTCCTGGCCTGTAGCTAGATAGTGATGCTTCACTCTCTCTGTGGTTTTTATCTAGGGAATACAAAGTGATTTCAGTTCACTAATTTTTCTAGCAGTTTTCAACATCATACAGTATAACTCAAAGAATTGAGAATTGCCAATTTTTTTAAAAATCACTTTTTTTCTGTTCTTTCTTATGTTCATGATTGTAGTCATGATTTCATTTTTCTCATGGTGACATTTGTGCTTGCTGTTTGTTTGTTTTTTGCTTAACTCAAAGCAAATTTAAAATATGTGATATCCATAGTAGTGAACCGTATTCATATTGGAGTATATAATTCTGCTAATACTCGTAAGGCATTTTGAATATTATAGCTAGTATGTTAAAAAGTTGGTGACTGCGCTATGACCTGTCAATTTTTCAATTAAAGTTTCATTGCTAGCTGACTTCTTGCTATATAACATATTTTCAATTCCAACTGAAATTTTATTGCAGTTGTTTTTAAAAAAATAATTTTCCATAATTCATTTCATATTTTATGCTATGTGTTTTTAAAGTTATGATCCTTTCTCTCTATGCTATGAGTTCAATAAGGTGTCACACATCTGTCATAACAAGAGAATGAATATGATTAGATTAATATAATGTGCTGGCTGAGTTTGCATAACAAATAAGTTCCTGTACAATCCTAGGAGTACAATGATGCAATTTTGCAGATATAGTATGACCTTATAGATGTAATCATATTCATGGGAACCAAGCAGCCATTCCATATTTATATAAAGCAATTTACTTGAGTATTTATTATGAAATCATTGGCTACAATTAAAACTCTCCCAAACAAAAATATGTGATATTACGATAATAACAAGACCATTAGCAAATGTCTGTTTTAACAATGTTTGAAGTGCTGCTTGTTGATCCACTGGTAGCCAGAATGGCTTAATATTAATACTAAGCAAGCTACCACCTCGGGGAAAGCTGAAGTAAGTACATCATTCCATATTTGTTAATTTGATACTACAGAAGTTACCATTACTCAGGTAAGAGAGTAATTCAGTATTTGTTAGCTAATATTAATGATCAACTGCTATTATACTGTTTTGCATGAACTAAGCTGAAATAAATTATGTATCAATACTGTAGTTTTATGTTACCTAACTTGGCAGGCTCGCTCGATATTTGTGCTCTGCAGATCATACATTTATTAAATACTGATAGCTATAGATTATATATATATATATATACAGGGCAACTATATTGAGAGCACTGATGTGCTAACTTTAATGACGGGAATTTTTTTGGTCTTTTAAATGGATCCATTATGTTTGCGACGTTGAACCTCTGGTATCTTCCAGATGAAGCTACCATTATAACTTGAAGCTAGCCAACTCAGAGAATCCTTCCTGTAAGCTCTGAATGTCATTCTCTGCTTTACCCACAGCACTGGCTACTGGTTGCAACTGCACTGATATCTCTCTGTTCATACGATATATTACAGATTGTAAAGCAGAGATTTGCTTTGATAAAGTCCCTATTATAGCTTCTATGAATATGTGCATAGAATGTTGTTCTATTTCTTTAGCAGGACTTGTGTATTGGCAGCAAATTTCATCAATACCGCACTGTTCTGGCTGAGCAATGGTTTTTCTCAAGAAGCTATCCAGCTATAATTATAGAAAAAATTAAAATATTCCTACTTACATTATTCTCAATATTAATAGAGATTTTATTACCTGAAAATTTTCTTCATTTATTTTACATTCTTGATGTTGTGAAACTGCATACGGACATTCTGCTTCATGGTTAGTCACAGGCAAGTGAATTGGAGAATTTCTTCCCAAGCATCCATATTTGCACTGGACAACTTTGCCAGAGCAACTTTGTAGATGAGTCTAATAATAAAAATACAAAGCTCTATTTTATATACAATTAAGAAAGTGAGCTTTATGCTTACTAACAGTATACTCTTTGGCATAAATTTGTCTAGTATCTTAACTTACAGAATATTCTTTGCCAAGTCCTTTCCAAGAGCATCCAACACTCCTACATTTCAGTGTAGCTTTCTTCAGTTCTATGGCTATTGCTCTATCTTTAAAGCATTCATCCAGTTTGATTTCTATTGTACACTTGCTACACTTAAAAGTAGCTATATGGTTTCTGAAAAAAAAGAGATAATAAAAAATTAGTATCAAAACAATTGAAGTGGTTACCTAGAATAATAGGAGTAGCATGGAAAACATAATCTGTCTCCGCAGCTACATTGGACTGGTGTTCCACTGAAAAGGTATTCTTGGCACTTTGCACATTGTAGTTCAGTACCAGACATGACCAGTTAGACAATGGTACAATTACAGAACTGAAAGAAAAAGAGAGGTTTTTTAAAATCCCACTTCTGACCCCACTAAGACAGTGTGTACAAACTGAAAATCACTACTTTTATATCCTGGGCGGACCGGGAATCAGTGAGCTGATGAGTCACAGTTAATACCGCGCGTAATTGCGTGTTTACGTTTTTGTATAATCCATTCCCGGAATGGATAATATAAAAGTCTAGTCTCCCATGCTAGTCCCTTTACCATACCGCTTCGCTGGGAAATGGTCTGGGGACAGGCGTAGGGTTTTCAGGTTCTCTACAGGAATGTACGTAGAGCCATTCAGATTGTACAAATCACATGATCAACCTCAAACTATTAATTTTATTGCTAATTTAAATGATTTAGCGGTAGCTCTCCACCACGTCGGTTAGCTGTTAGTCTCGCGCGCCAAGCCTTTAACCCAACCGCTTAGCTCGGTAGGCCTGTAACGCCAAATCGGGTCCTACCCAAAATCGGTCCCCCCCCCGGACTGAAATTGGCTGCTAAAAACTGTCCGGGACCACAATTGGCTGCCGAATTCAGTCTGGGCATGTGGTCCGCTTTGCCAAATTTAGTCCCACCTAGCCCGAAGGAAAAAAATCAATTGTGTGATTAACTGGAGGTGGTGAGTTATATCAGTATAGTTATATGTTAAGACTGCTCTTTAGAACTTCTTGTTGATGAGCCTACCTTTAAATACCTATAATAGTATATTCAATAAATTATAAGCTTCAAGACTTCATCATAGTGCGTATGTTTGACTACCTTGAACAATGCAGCAGCTACATTATCAAAATATTTACGTTTCATAGGAATTTCCTCAACAAAATTTGTGAAATAATCAGTTATAGCTAGTCAAGATGTACCTGTTTCCTTGATGTGATGCAGGAGAGATTGGGCCAATGAAGTCAATACCAATGTGGTGACACAACTGGTACTGGATGGAGCTCTGGAGTAGATTGGCTTAATTTGCCATGGCACAGATCACAATTACTAACCTGGATATATCACAATTAAAAAAATAACAACATTCTTTGTCATCAGTTGACCACACTCACTTCTGTATGAGTTTATTTATTTGCTTACCAATTTGTTAACATCATTGACCGTTCCCTGCCACATAAACCGCTCACTAACTCTTGATAAAGTCTTTTTCGTGCCTAAATGTCCAGAGGTGGGATCACTGTGGCATGATGCTAGAATTCAGATCTCTCATCCAAATCAGTAATGTAACGAACATAAGTTATGAAAGTCTTTATGAAGTTTTCTCCTTTTTTAATCACAATTTTTAATAGTAACATTTAACTGGAACAGTAACATTTTTAACTAAAGCTTTTTTTTTAATGTTGTTCTGAACAGCCCTTGGTTAATCAGGATGTATTTTGGTGTGGAAAAACATATAGCTATATATCCAACAAACATTCCTGTTAGAAACTCTGGAACCCAGCTAAAAAGCTAGTACATTGCTATCTATTGCAAATTTATACAATTGTAAATATTCTTTGAAACTTGTAAATGCCTTCATGTATATCCAAATTGAAGCATCTCCCTTTTAATTCCCAGTCATCATCCAATAATGCTATTAGTGTGGTTTGGTTGAGAGAGTCCAGTACTAAAAAGTATCTTAAATGCTTAGTTTTAGTTTTTTCCCTTGAAGATTTAGCTAATTTTTCTACAATAGTATGAGTTTTAGTTATAGCTACTATCAATTGACTGTAGTTGTTATCTCAAATTTTTAACAAAAACAACAACAAAAGTACGTCCTTATCGGTGTCAATATCAACCACAGGATTGGAATCCACCAAGACTCTATAATTCAATTTTTTACTTAATTCGAGCGGACCTAAATTAGCAGGGCGGACCTATTTTGGCTGCCAATTTCAGTCTGGCCGGACCGTATCTGGCGGGGGACCAAATTTCGCGTGACAGGCCCTCCCGATTTTTCTGGTTGCTGCGATATGGAAACGTTGGATGAAGTTTGGAAGTGTTGTGGAGGTCATTGGTTACAAAGCCGCACGTGCAGAACAGAACAACTGTTTTTTGACAAACTTAGATATAATTCATAACCTAAAAGTGTAGTGGTTGTACTGTCGGAGTTCATAGTCATATGCAAATCGTGCTCTTCAAGCGGGAAGTACGTCGAGTGTCCCCAGACCCTCTTTTTTCCCAGAGCGGAGGGAGGGGCGTGAGTGTCTGGCCGGCGAGACTAATAAAAGCCATGACGATGGAGGCGTGGAAATATAAAGTTGCTATGTACACCGCTTGCGGAGCGTGAGGTCATTGATAAAATAATTTACAGGGATTAGAAGCGCCCAGTAGACAATGCAAAACGAGCTCTCGGTTGCGTGTGCGATCTTTATTTTTGTCAACTCTATCAATTTTTTTCAGCTGAGTTTGAAATGGTAGAGTTAGTGATACAGGGACCTTAATATCTGCAGTACGCACCACCATTAGGACCTGAATCAGAAAGTTGGGAGTCAGTAATAAGTATTTTACTAATCTTCTAGAATTATATTCAATAGAGAGCACATAAAATTGTTTAATAGACTTTGCAAGAAAGTAATTGTGCATTATTCATGAATTATGACATGTTCAAGGTTGCTCAGTTGCATTATAACAGTACACATCAATAATTTTAAATGGATCCCTTATGCTGAATAAATGTAAACTTTCTAGGTATATCCCTGTATAATAATAAATATAAGGGATCATAATCACAATGCTATTGCATTTACTATAGTATGTCCACGTTGAGTTGGCGGGACCACAAATGTGGCAAAAGAGGAATGCACTTGGCGAAACCGGAGACCAATTAAGGTCACATGACAGTAGTAGCTCAAACACGCGAAAAGGTTGACGCCCACAGTAAAAACGGGGCGGGTCCAAGGTGTGCATTATTACCGTAAGTTTACTTGTTGAAATGAAAAAGAAGCTATGGCAGTTTCTTCCGCGGCTGTATTCAATATATGCCCGGTTATAACTAATCACTCGTAGTTTATAGTTTGTACGAGCTTCTAGTTGTGCGCTAAAACTGGTTGAAGGTTGCGGAGTGTTATCTGGAGCTACAAAGCTTAGAGGAAAGAAGCACAGGTGTGGGGAGTACTATAACTGGAGCAGGGGTAGTATAGTGTGGGGAGTACTATAACTGGAGCAGGAGTAGTATAGTGTGGGGAGTACTATAACTGGAGCAGGGGTAGTATAGTGTGGGGAGTACTATAACTGGAGCAGGGGTAGTATAGTGTGGGAGGACCGCGGCTGAATGCATCCTCAAGTAAGTCTGATTGTTGTGTGCTTAAGCGTGTATTTAAACTCTATTCTTATTTCTTGGTGTGACGAATTTCTGAAGTACTCAACAGTAAATGTGAAGAATCCAGCACATCACCTACACTTTAGCTATGGCCACACACATTCCAGTATTACTTTGTCCTTCACACTGAATCATTCATATCATTTTATTCATGATTTTACTGTATTTTCTATCTACTTGTTAAATTTCAACTTTTTTTAAATTATACAAAAAAAATTGACAATTAATATAATTTTATAATGACATGTACAATATATATATATATATAATTTTATGATGACATGAAATTGTGGTAGATACAAGCAGCAGTTGAATTTGGAGGGTGGTAAATAGCATCACCATAACCATAGAGAACTGTACCTATATAGACATGAGGAGTAATGGACAGCTAAAGCATAAATAGTGGCATATAGAGTCTATGATGAATTGTATATCTTATTATCTTGGTCAGCACACAGTAAATTGGCTGAGTTTCAAAATAAATAGGCCCTATTTAAACAGGCCCTATTTAAACAGGTAAGAAAATCTGAGTGGACAAGCAACCCGTGATACAAACGTACCTCACATTGTAGCTTGCTCTTGTTAAGTAGCCTTGAATAGCAACAAATTCCTGAGCCTAAAATGAACCAGAATGTCACGCAGAAGGGTAGAAACGAAGTCACCAAACTACGGCTGCTTTTTGTTTACAATTGTTTCTGAGGTACTGCGCATGTGTTTGGCCCGGTTTGAGCGCGTGACTAAATCCCGCCGCGTGTAGCGCGGGAAACGTGTGGTTTTATTTATTCCCATTGACTTTTCTATTGAGTTTTGAAACTGCACTTTCCCGCTCACTCAGAAGTTTTTAAAAGGAATTTTCTGCACCGCTTCGGCACGAGCTTAGCTACTTCCGTTCAAAAGTTATTAACGGTTTTTACCAGCCAACTCAACTTGGACATACTATAGTGCATTAGAACCGGTTGCTATATTGTTACTAGGTGTACTAACTTGGTAAGTGTGCAC
>WLWD01001345.1_pt1 | contig 11575 bp, 8 predicted proteins | sample 6712731 | NCBI WGS metagenome assembly WLWD01 (sample SAMN12718690, study PRJNA576275) | sponge metagenome | isolation source: marine sponge | host: Mycale hentscheli | place: New Zealand: South Island, Marlborough, Capsize Point | collected 2014-11-01
GATCCACGTTGCCATTTATACTACCTTCATTCTTTCTTAAATCAAGAGTACATATCGGCTAAAGGATTCTTTAGAATTCTCTCCTGGCTTTCCACCTTAGCCATCCCTGAAAAAATAATAAAAAAGACGAATTTTTCATTGATTTAATTTTCGTTGGCATTATTGTGTGTATTAATACGTGCAATTTAATTAAAAATTAAGGGATTATATCAGATATGAAAAAAAGAGAGAGATTAAAAAAGGAACTGATGAGCAACCTTGATATTATTATTGGTTCAGTTGTCATGTATCGCTCAAAATGTGGAAAGAACTGCACCTGTAACAATGGGGAGAAACATATCTGCTATTATCTCAGTTCGAAAAAAGAAGGTAGAACTAAAAATCTTTATCTTCCGCCCGGATCAATCGGCGAGGCAAAAGAAATGAATGAGAGATATAGGAAAGTTAAAGCCCTGCTGCAGGAAATCAGCCAGTGTAATTATGAGAGTCTGAAAAAAAGAAATCTTACCAAAGGGAAATAACAGTTGCCGAAAGCGCAAAGGTCAATCAGACATAATCATTCTTACGGAAAATGTCCGGAAGCATGCAAACTTTCGCGACTGAGAGTAGAAAATGAGCAGCTGAAGAAGGGAAACGAACAATTCCGTCAGATTTTTGATGCTGCCGTGGATGAATTCAATAAACTCAAGCGACGGATTGAACAGCAGAAAGGGGAATTGAATTGTGAAAAAGAGGCGAATAAAGATCTGGAGAAAAGAATTCGGCAACTGGAACGAGAATTGAGTAATTAACGTGGTAAAGCGAATAAATTCGCATCTATGCTTTTTGGTTTGAAGAGTGAGAAACTGAAATTGTCAGATATCAAAGTTGAGGATAGGAATTCTATTGTAGTTGAAGAAATCAGCGAATCAGAAATCACTAATGCCGGGGAAGACGAATCGGCTGGGGAGAAAGAAAAAAAGACTGAAGCGGAGAAGGACAATGACACGAAAAGAGAAAATCCGGAGGTCAGGATGGCCACAAAGGAAATGGAAGGAAAATTCCTAAAGGGCTGCAGATTGTGGATAGAATTATTAGGCTGCCTGAGGGAGAAGTCATTCATGGAATTCCGGCGGAGAATTGGACGGAACAGAACGGCATGGATGAAGTATCATACACGATCAGAAAAAAGTCGAATGGTACGTGGAACGTACTATCAGGCGTAAATATACTCCTCCTGCGAATTACGCCCCTGGCGTTCCCAAAATAATAACAGCTCCCATGCCGGCTAAACTCATTCAGCAGGGAAAATATGGGTTGGAAGTATGGATTGATATTCTTATCGATAAATATCAACAGCATATACCGATTCAGCGTCAAATTTTCGACATGCAGCAACACGAAGTCAAGATGATTCCAGGAACTGTTTTCGGTGGTTTGAAAACAATATTTGGAACCTATTTGGAGCCTCTTTATAAAGAACTTATTATTGAATTGCAAAATGGAATAAGATGGCACGCTGATGAAACTCGCTGGTACATGCTTTGTGACGCCATGAACAAATTATGGTATATGTGGGGATTCAAATCTGAAGATGTTGCTATTTTCGTTCTTGACGGCACAAGAAGCGCTTCTGTTCCTGCGAAAACTCTTCTGGGGATTACCGATATAGTACAACTAAAAGAACCAGTTGAAATTCCTGAGGAGAAATTGAAAATATTGAATGTAGACAGGTATTCTGCCTACAAAATGTTGGCCGGTTTGGGTTTGGTTCTTCTGGCCTATTGCTGGGCTCATGTGAGAAGAGATTTCACTGACATTAAAAAAAAATATCCCGAAGAGCACGGACTGCTCAGATGGGCAGAGGAATGGTTGTTGAAAATCGCCGAACTGTACAAAATTAATAATCAGAGAGTAAAACATCCTCCCGGAAGTGATATGTTTTTAGAACACGATTCGAGATTACGTGAAGCCATTCATGACATGGGAAAAGAAATCAACGTTGAGATTAAGGCTGATGAAGATGAAGTTCATGAAGCCAGACTTAAAGCAATGATATCAATGAAAAATCACTGGGAGGGACTGATTATATTTGTTGGTAATCCCGAAATCCCGATGGATAATAATAAAATGGAAAACGGAATAAGACCATGTGCTCTGGGAAGAAACAATTATATTGGGAACCATTCACTTTGGGGCGGGGAATTGTCCGCCTGTATGTATTCGATCATTCAAACATGTAAACAGAATAATATCAATCCACGAACTTACTTGCAGTATTACCTTGAGAAGTGTATAGAAAAAAACGGCGATATGAGTCAGGAGGAAATAAATTCAATGTGACCAGGGAAATTAAAAAATAATATCATCGTGAAAAACGATTTGACCTTGAAAAAATTCTAATTTTTTGTTTTCTTTATATTTCCTGCAAAAAACGATTCAGTAAGAAGAAATTAGGTTTGAGGGCAAAACGGGGACCACTGAGTATGTACAACGTCAGGATGAGCATGGTTTATGCAGCGGCCCCGCAGCTGCATAAACCGTTGATCTCAATCGGTTAGTTGTTCTAGATATGTTAGGCTGCTTCTTCTATATTCCAACCTGGAAAGACCAGTACTGCCGGGTGACATTTTAGTGCTCTGGCTAAAATTTTAGCTCGTTCAACACCGAGACTGATTCGGTCATTTTCTATACCAGAGATTGTTGATTGTGGAATTCCGGTCAACTTAGCCAATTCATTTTGGCTGAGTTCTTGAAGTTCTCTCATAATTCTTACAGACTCACCAACAGAAACATCGACCGTCTTTTTAGCTTTTCTAAAATTCTTCATTTTACTTTTTCCTATAATCATGTGGATTTATATCAATTACCATCACAAATAGTTGTTTCTTTTCAATTTTGTAGATTATACGATATTGAACACTAAAACGGGATGACCTGTATCCGATCCATTTGCCTTTTAAGGCTTCATCATGCAAGCCTTTAACCAATCGAAGGCTATCTGGCCCAGAAATACTAACAATATCCTTCCATTTTTCGTATCGTTTCAGGATTTCCTGAGGAATCTTTGGAAATTTTCTGACCAGTTTACGGTGTTCAAATATCTCCCACATACTAAATATATACTATACTAAAAATGATATGTCAAGTGTTGGAATGTAATTTCTTTGCCTAACAATAGGCTTAGGCGCGGCGACTAGATAAGGTACATACTCAGTGGTCCCCGTTTTGCCCTCAAACCTAATTTCTTCTTACTGAATCGTTTTTTGCAGGAAATATAAAGAAAACAAAAAATCAGAATTTTTTCAAGGTCAAATCGTTTTTCACGATGATATTATTTTTTAATTTCCCTGGTAACATTGAATTTATTTCCTCCTGACTCATATCGCCGTTTTTTTCTATACACTTCTCAAGGTAATACTGCAAGTAAGTTCGTGGATTGATATTATTCTGTTTACATGTTTGAATGATCGAATACATACAGGCGGACAATTCCCCGCCCCAAAGTGAATGGTTTCCAATATAATTGTTTCTTCCCAGAGCACATGGTCTTATTCCGTTTTCCATTTTATTATTATCCATCGGGATTTCGGGATTACCAACAAATATAATCAGTCCCTCCCAGTGATTTTTCATTGATATCATTGCTTTAAGTCTGGCTTCATGAACTTCATCTTCATCAGCCTTAATCTCAACGTTGATTTCTTTTCCCATGTCATGAATGGCTTCACGTAATCTCGAATCGTGTTCTAAAAACATATCACTTCCGGGAGGATGTTTTACTCTCTGATTATTAATTTTGTACAGTTCGGCGATTTTCAACAACCATTCCTCTGCCCATCTGAGCAGTCCGTGCTCTTCGGGATATTTTTTTTTAATGTCAGTGAAATCTCTTCTCACATGAGCCCAGCAATAGGCCAGAAGAACCAAACCCAAACCGGCCAACATTTTGTAGGCAGAATACCTGTCTACATTCAATATTTTCAATTTCTCCTCAGGAATTTCAACTGGTTCTTTTAGTTGTACTATATCGGTAATCCCCAGAAGAGTTTTCGCAGGAACAGAAGCGCTTCTTGTGCCGTCAAGAACGAAAATAGCAACATCTTCAGATTTGAATCCCCACATATACCATAATTTTTTCATGGCGTCACAAAGCATGTACCAGCGAGTTTCATCAGCGTGCCATCTTATTCCATTTTGCAATTCAATAATAAGTTCTTTATAAAGAGGCTCCAAATAGGTTCCAAATATTGTTTTCAAACCACCGAAAACAGTTCCTGGAATCATATTGACTTCGTGTTGCTGCATGTCGAAAATTTGACGCTGAATCGGTATATGCTGTTGATATTTATCGATAAGAATATCAATCCATACTTCCAACCCATATTTTCCCTGCTGAATGAGTTTAGCCGGCATGGGAGCTGTTATTATTTTGGGAACGCCAGGGGCGTAATTCGCAGGAGGAGTATATTTACGCCTGATAGTACGTTCCACGTACCATTCGACTTTTTTTCTGATCGTGTATGATACTTCATCCATGCCGTTCTGTTCCGTCCAATTCTCCGCCGGAATTCCATGAATGACTTCTCCCTCAGGCAGCCTAATAATTCTATCCACAATCTGCAGCCCTTTAGGAATTTTCCTTCCATTTCCTTTGGGGCCATCCTGACCTCCGGATTTTCTCTTTTCCGTGTCATTGTCCTTCTCCGCTTCAGTCTTTTTTTCTTTCTCCCCAGCCGATTCGTCTTCCCCGGCATTAGTGATTTCTGATTCGCTGATTTCTTCAACTACAATAGAATTCCTATCCTCAACTTTGATATCTGACAATTTCAGTTTCTCACTCTTCAAACCAAAAAGCATAGATGCGAATTTATTCGCTTTACCACGTTCATTACTCAATTCTCGTTCCAGTTGCCGAATTCTTTTCTCCAGATCTTTATTCGCCTCTTTTTCACAATTCAATTCCCCTTTCTGCTGTTCAATCCGTCGCTTGAGTTTATTGAATTCATCCACGGCAGCATCAAAAATCTGACGGAATTGTTCGTTTTCCTTCTTCAGCTGCTCATTTTCTACTCTCAGTCGCGAAAGTTTGCATGTTTCCGGACATTTTCCGTAAGAATGATTATGTCTGATTGACCTTTGCGCTTTCGGCAACTGTTATTTCCCTTTGGTAAGATTTCTTTTTTTCAGACTCTCATAATTACACTGGCTGATTTCCTGCAGCAGGGCTTTAACTTTCCTATATCTCTCATTCATTTCTTTTGCCTCGCCGATTGATCCGGGCGGAAGATAAAGATTTTTAGTTCTACCTTCTTTTTTCGAACTGAGATAATAGCAGATATGTTTCTCTCCATTGTTACAGGTGCAGTTCTTTCCGCATTTTGAGCGATACATGACAACTGAACCAATAATAATATCAAGGTTGCTCATCAGTTCCTTTTTTAATCTCTCTCTTTTTTTCATATCTGATATAATTCCTTAATTTTTAATTAAATTGCACGTATTAATACACACAATAATACCACCGAAAATTAAATCAATGAAAAATTCGTCTTTTTTATTATTTTTTCAGGGATGGCTAAGGTGGAAAGCCAGGAGAGAATTCTAAAGAATACTTTAGCCGATATGTACTCTTGATTTAAGAAAGAATGAAGGTAGTATAAATGGCAACGTGGATCACTGAATACGTACATTCTTTGCATACTCAAAATCACTTTCGCAATCGGGCAGTATTAAACCGCAACCGGAAGTAAATTGCCTATTGCTTTAGTCAGTACATAAAATAGATATAGCTTCGGATAGGGGACGCCATGAATTTAGTCAAGACTGAACATGCAAGGGGGGATTTACGTCATTGTACTTGTTCAGGCCGGTTTGTTGGGCAAATGAAGCGCTATTCTCCGCGTTGCCTCATGATGTTATTTACCATGCTGACGCTCATTTTATTGGATGCATCGGTGTTGCCTGCTTTGGCTGTTAATCCGGTAAATTCACAGAATGTTCAGGGTGCGTTGCCAATCAAAAAAACAGGGCTTTCCAATGTTTCAATCGTTCAGCTTATTCAGGGTAAAGGTCTGCATCGTAGTTATCCGAATGCGTTATCTACCTTATTGTCGGCGATTGATGATAGAACAACGATAAAGATAAGTCGTGATCCTGTGATCATTTCATTGTTTGAAGACCCTATTATCTTTGAACATCCATTTATATTTATCAATTTTGCGGACCGGAAAGATTGGTCGTTTTCAAATCTTGAGAAGCGCAATTTAAAGAAGTATCTGGAGCGAGGAGGGTTCATTTACATTGATGCGGGAATTAATGCTGAGTTTCTAAGAAAAAACAGAAGCCATGGTCAACATCACAGTTTTGCAGATTGGGAGGTATCGCCGGTTGTAAACGATGCATTTATGCAAATTTTTCCGGGCAAAAAATTTTTACCGTTAGAACGAACCCATTCTCTGTTTAAGTCATTCTACAGCGGGTTGCCTGATCCCGATCATCTTCCTGATTCAGTCCGGGATTTCGTTATTGAAGAGAAGTGGCCTCAGGGCACTTATTCTGCAGTTGCGTTGTCGCTGAAAGGGCGCATTGCGGTATTGGCAACACCGATCATATCAATGGGCTGGGGTAAAAATCATTTAGGTAACTGGTCGACCAATATCCGATTCAGAATAAGAGAAAGCGCTACGGGATTATCGGATTATCTTGAAACAGCGGCTTATTCGGGAGAGCGTTATGAGTCCACACGGGAAGATGGTGAAAAGGATATCATATATTGTCAGAAGGAAGCCTTGCCTGCATGGGCCAACGAACCCAATGACCGGTGGCGTGTGTTTCGTTATTATCAAAGCCGGGAAATCAGTGATTTTGCCCATGTATTTTATACTCAGTTAGGGGCAAATATTTTTACGTATGCATTAACTCATTAACAGAAAGAGTTTCTTGAAAAGGCTTTTCGGCCACGTTTTAGCGCAAAATATGCATCTCAGATTTTCATGTCTGATATATATACATAGACTCAACGCTATGGACGTGGATTCATGACAATTACATTTGTCTATTTTGTGCTGAAAAGCCAGTGTGTGAACATACTTTTGAGAAATACTCGGAAAGAATAGGAAAAAATGGAAGAGGATGGTTCAGAAATTATAACGAAGGTTTCGGGAGCAAGGGATAAAATTGCTGATGCATTGAAAACGGTAATTATTGGCCAAGATTCAATTATTGAAGAAATGATCATTGCCTTATTAACACGAGGTCATTGTCTTATGACAGGGGTGCCTGGATTAGGCAAAACGCTGCTGGTGAAAAGTATAGCGCAGATTTTTTCACTAACCGATAAGCGAATTCAATTTACACCTGATTTGATGCCTGCAGATATTTGTGGAACAGAACTGCTTGAAGAGGATTCTGCGACTGGGAAACGAATTTTTACCTTTAACAAAGGTCCCATTTTTGCAAATATGATTCTGGCCGATGAAATCAATCGGACGCCCCCAAAAACACAGGCGGCATTGCTCGAAGCAATGGGAGAGAGACAGGTTACAGCCGGTGGTAAAACCTACACCCTTGAACAACCATTTTTTGTTTTGGCGACGCAAAATCCGATTGAACTTGAGGGAACTTATCCGTTGCCGGAAGCTCAGCTTGACCGGTTTATTTTTAACGTTGTGATGGACTATCTATCGCCGGAACAGGAGGCGGAAATGGTGATGCGTACAACGAATCCAGAGATTCCCACTTTAGAAACGGTTTTTTCAGGGGCTGAGCTTACCGAGATTCAGAATGTAGTAAGAGAAGTTCCAGTTTCTTCAAATGTTGTTTCTTATGCTGTCCGTCTTGTATCGGCAACAAGAAATACCGACACTTCTCTAAACTATGTCAAGGATATGATAAAGTGGGGCGCCGGCAGTCGGGCATCGCAGGCGCTGGTGCTGGCTGGAAAAGCGCGAGCGTTGCTATATGGGCGTTACAATGTTGCCTGTGAAGATATTAGAGCCCTGGCTGAACCGGTTTTGCGCCATAGAATTATCACCAATTTTCATGCAGACGCCGAAGGAATCACCACTGAAGATATTATTGGCAAATTGCTTCACGATATCCCGGAAAATTGAAATTAAAAAGCCAACATCGGTATAGTGTCATTGGAGGAGGAATCATCGGTTTATGTACTGCCTACCAACTGGCAAAAACGATATTTCAGTGACGCTTCTGGATGGTAACCGTTGCGGCTCTGGAGCTACAGGTTCGGCATTAGGCGTATTATGGCCGCCGTCACCTTTGCGTTCAAGTGAATTTCACCATCTCCATAATGCAGGTCTTACGACATATAAAAACTGTATTGACGAGCTGGAATCGATTTCTGGAATTGAGGTTGGATTTCGACGGTGCGGCGGGCTTGAGATCATTTCGGGTCAGTCGCAATTAGCGATGGCGCAAACAGAAACGGCATCGTTTTCAAAAATAGATTCTAAAAGTAAGAAAATTACACTTTCATTAATCAGTGATGGGGAATTAAATAAAATAGAACCGGAGATTGTGAGTTCCGGCTTCGGAGCCATTGTTTCTCCATTTTGTGCATACGTTGATGTTAGTTCGCTGCTCGTTGCCTTAAAGGTTGCCTGTATGAAAATGGGCGTCGCAATTTTAGAAGACAGCCCGGCAACAGGCTTGTTATTAGAGCAGGATAGGGTTGCCGGTGTTCTGCTTGAACGTAAACAGTTTTTGTCTGACGGCGTTATTGTTGCCTCCGGTTTTTCAATGTCTGATTTGCATCCACTCTTACATAAATACGCCTTTACGAAACCTGTTAAGGGGCAGGCCGTTCTGCTCCAATTACAGGGGAAGGTCATTGATCGCGTTATTCGCTGGAAGCGGATTTTCATCCGTCCGCAGGCGAATAATCAGCTGTTGATTGGCTCCACAACAGAACTTAAAGGGTCGGTTGATTTGACATTAACGGATGAGGCCAGAACCGATTTATTAAAGACTGTCTCCGAAATATTACCAGCAGTCAGGAATGCAGAGGTCATTGACCAATGGGCCGGGCTTCGTCCGGTCAGCAATGATCGTAAACCCTATATTGGATCTGTTCCTGAGATCTCAGGATTAGTACATACTCAGTGGTCCCCGTTTTGCCCTCAAACCTAATTTCTTCTTACTGAATCGTTTTTTGCAGGAAATATAAAGAAAACAAAAAATCAGAATTTTTTCAAGGTCAAATCGTTTTTCACGATGATATTATTTTTTAATTTCCCTAGTAACATTGAATTTATTTCCTCCTGACTCATATCGCCGTTTTTTTCTATACACTTCTCAAGGTAATACTGCAAGTAAGTTCGTGGATTGATATTATTCTGTTTACATGTTTGAATGATCGAATACATACAGGCGGACAATTCCCCGGCCCAAAGTGAATGGTTTCCAATATAATTGTTTCTTCCCAGAGCACAGGGTCTTATTCCGTTTTCCATTTTATTATTATCCATCGGGATTTCGGGATTACCAACAAATATAATCAGTCCCTCCCAGTGATTTTTCATTGATATCATTGCTTTAAGTCTGGCTTCATGAACTTCATCTTCACCAGCCTTAATCTCAACGTTGATTTCTTTTCCCATGTCATGAATGGCTTCACGTAATCTCGAATCGTGTTCTAAAAACATATCACTTCCGGGAGGATGTTTTACTCTCTGATTATTAATTTTGTACAGTTCGGCGATTTTCAACAACCATTCCTCTGCCCATCTGAGCAGTCCGTGCTCTTCGGGATATTTTTTTTAATGTCAGTGAAATCTCTTCTCACATGAGCCCAGCAATAGGCCAGAAGAACCAAACCCAAACCGGCCAACATTTTGTAGGCAGAATACCTGTCTACATTCAATATTTTCAATTTCTCCTCAGGAATTTCAACTGGTTCTTTTAGTTGTACTATATCGGTAATCCCCAGAAGAGTTTTCGCAGGAACAGAAGCGCTTCTTGTGCCGTCAAGAACGAAAATAGCAACATCTTCAGATTTGAATCCCCACATATACCATAATTTTTTCATGGCGTCACAAAGCATGTACCAGCGAGTTTCATCAGCGTGCCATCTTATTCCATTTTCCAATTCAATAATAAGTTCTTTATAAAGAGGCTCCAAATAGGTTCCAAATATTGTTTTCAAACCACCGAAAACAGTTCCTGGAATCATATTGACTTCGTGTTGCTGCATGTCGAAAATTTGACGCTGAATCGGTATATGCTGTTGATATTTATCGATAAGAATATCAATCCATACTTCCAACCCATATTTTCCCTGCTGAATGAGTTTAGCCGGCATGGGAGCTGTTATTATTTTGGGAACGCCAAGGGCGTAATTCGCAGGAGGAGTATATTTACGCCTGATAGTACGTTCCTCGTACCATTCGACTTTTTTTCTGATCGTGTATGATACTTCATCCATGCCGTTCTGTTCCGTCCAATTCTCCGCCGGAATTCCATGAATGACTTCTCCCTCAGGCAGCCTAATAATTCTATCCACAATCTGCAGCCCTTTAGGAATTTTCCTTCCATTTCCTTTGGGGCCATCCTGACCTCCGGATTTTCTCTTTTTCGTGTCATTGTCCTTCTCCGCTTCAGTCTTTTTTTCTTTCTCCCCAGCCGATTCGTCTTCCCCGGCATTAGTGATTTCTGATTCGCTGATTTCTTCAACTACAATAGAATTCCTATCCTCAACTTTGATATCTGACAATTTCAGTTTCTCACTCTTCAAACCAAAAAGCATAGATGCGAATTTATTCGCTTTACCACGTTCATTACTCAATTCTCGTTCCAGTTGCCGAATTCTTTTCTACAGATCTTTATTCGCCTCTTTTTCACAATTCAATTCCCCTTTCTGCTGTTCAATCCGTCGCTTGAGTTTATTGAATTCATCCACGGCAGCATCAAAAATCTGACGGAATTGTTCGTTTCCCTTCTTCAGCTGCTCATTTTCTACTCTCAGTCGCGAAAGTTTGCATGTTTCCGGACATTTTCCGTAAGAATGATTATGTCTGATTGACCTTTGTGCTTTCGGCAACTGTTATTTCCCTTTGGTAAGATTTCTTTTTTTCAGACTCTCATAATTACACTGGCTGATTTCCTGCAGCAGGGCTTTAACTTTCCTATATCTCTCATTCATTTCTTTTGCCTCGCCGATTGATCCGGGCGGAAGATAAAGATTTTTAGTTCTACCTTCTTTTTTCGAACTGAGATAATAGCAGATATGTTTCTCTCCATTGTTACAGGTGCAGTTCTTTCCACATTTTGAGCGATACATGACAACTGAACCAATAATAATATCAAGGTTGCTCATCAGTTCCTTTTTTAATCTCTCTCTTTTTTTCATATCTGATATAATTCCTTAATTTTTAATTAAATTGCACGTATTAATACACGCAATGACACCACCGAAAATTAAATCAATGAAAAATTCGTCTTTTTTATTATTTTTTCAGGGATGGCTAAGGTGGAAAGCCAAGAGAGAATTCTAAAGAATACTTTAGCCGATATGTACTCTTGATTTAAGAAAGAATGAAGGTAGTATAAATGGCAACGTGGATCACTGAATACGTAC
>WLWD01005489.1_pt1 | contig 11551 bp, 6 predicted proteins | sample 6712731 | NCBI WGS metagenome assembly WLWD01 (sample SAMN12718690, study PRJNA576275) | sponge metagenome | isolation source: marine sponge | host: Mycale hentscheli | place: New Zealand: South Island, Marlborough, Capsize Point | collected 2014-11-01
CTAATACATGCAGGGACTCTTTGGCCATCCATCCATGCTCTCTTTGCTAGTTACAGAAGTCCACCATATTCTCTCACTGGGTACCAGCCCCTCGTCAATGTATCCAAACATTTCGTAATGTACTCCTCACAAGATGTGATACTAATAGAAGCTGGTGATATCACATACCATGGCGACAGAACATTGTATTCAAACAACCAATCTTACAACAGCTTGGTGACAAAGACACTTTCGGGAACTTTTAAACGAGTCAGACTATCTCACATACGCTTTGGGAAAATTAAACGAGAAATAAAACTTCAAAGGTATAATATACAGCAAGTTGAAACTGAGTTAATGAGACATTTATGTGTGATATATCACATGATCTGATTGGCTCACACCTTTTCAGCGACACACACGTACAACCCCTTCCTTTGTGGCTGCACTGTATCAGTTATGAGGAGATCAGAATTTAAGCCATATAAGTTTCAGCTACTGCTAGAATATCAAACACATGATGTGTAGCTAGTTACCACATGTGGATACACAATAAAATTTCACCCAGACATTGCTCTTTATGCAACAGCAACAGTAATTGGCAAGCGCCACAGGTAAACCGTTCATCTATTTTCTTCTAAACAACAAGATGAGCTAGCCATAATAGCTAGCCAAGTATTGCGTTGCGTGCAGGACTGACCTATCGTACTGAGAAAATTCTCCCTGAAAGTGTCGTGGGTGTATCTCATTATCAAACATGTCTTCCCCACAGCTGTGTCTCCTATAATGACTATCTTCATAAGGGCGTCATAGGTCAACTCCGCCGTCATCTTTGCGGGTAGGGTACCGTGCTGCGACTAAAAAAGGCGTAGCTGGACGGCGGCATTAATTAGGAGCAATTTTGTTATTGTATAATGACAACATCCGGGATGCTCATTTACTTCCGGACTTCTTCTTGGATTATGAGTGTGAAAGCGGCATACTAGATAAGGTAGAAAGAAGGGCTGTTCCATGCTGACTTCGGGTAGTCAAGGTAAGCTGTTATGCTGTACTTTTACGAGTTTTGTTTTTATTTTTTCGTTGTTATTGTTTGTTTTCTAGCTAGTGTATGTCGTGGATAATTTCAGTTACTGAATGTGTGCCTGTCACTCGTAATTAGTTAGTTAGTCTATTGGTTCTATTGCTACCTGCACTGAATTCTTTCCCTGCTTTTCATGGTATAATCTTCTTGTTGTAAGTAATGAACTATCACTAGCTGCTGCTGTGTTGGATTGGAAATGTGACTGATAGGTTTGATAGTATCTGGAGCTACAGACTTCGTATCATACCAGGAGTACAATTTTGTAAATCAATGGGGAATGTGGTGGCCCAGTAGTAGCATAGAATAACAAACTAAATGCCGTATGTATGATGTTCAATACTTCACGTGTGACAATAAACATTTCACAGTTGAAGTGATCAATATTGGGCAGAGTGTTGAAAGGATACATATATGTGTGTATATTTGTGTATGCGAGCGTGAACTGTGTAGTTTGTATGTGACCGTGCACAGGAAAATTAGGCACAATACAACACTTATAACATCGGGAAACGATCAATTTACTTTTTAAAAATGTATTAATAATCCTGTGGATTGAAATGGTTCGGTCGTGTTTGACGTGGGGAGGTAAATACTTGGACATCGATGAAGGTGTAAGTGCAAAAAATAATTTTTTGAAGGGATCCTCGTTGTGCCTGATGTTCCTGTAGACTGTCACATTATGGTGACATAATCATTTCTTCAACTTTCTTTCCTTGATTTTTACAATCCTATGTCTGTCTGTTAACTATGACATTGCAGGTACCATTAGTATTAACAGGAAGACACACCCTTGACTTCTGATACCACGTGTGTGCGTGTGAGACCAGCCATGTTGTCTAGGACCTCTTACATGTCCCGGCTTTTCTTCCTTCACTCAAGACCCCTCCTCCTTCACTCAAGATCCCTCCTCCCTCTGTCCTCTTCATCTTCAGTTAGGCTCCAGTCTACTGCACCGGCTGCCTCCACTGATCACAACCCTCAGTGAGTTCATACCATGATTTACCCTTTACCAAATCACCGAACTACTATGTTTCTTCATGCTACTGGTCATGAGTGGCAACACAAGGAGTTTTAGGGAGTGAGTGGAGTTTATATGACTTCTGTAGTAAGTGACGTGGTCCCCCACCCCCCAATCCAATAATCCCCAATGTGAATGTGATGTGACGTGACGTGACGTGACGTGACGTGATGTGATGTGATGTAATGTGATGTGTTGTGATGGTGGGTACTTAGCTACATTACATTGGTGGAGGTGACAAAAGTGTTTAGTGTAAACACTATTAAATGTAATTGCTAGGAAGAAACCACACACCTACACATCAGAGAAAGCAGAGGAGGTAAGTGGCAAAGGTGTGAGAATCCTCTCTAACTCTAGCAGCACTTCATCTTGGCCTATGCCTCCCCCCCCCCCCCCCCCCCCCCCCCCCCCTTCCCCCCCCCCCCCTCCCCCCCCCCCATCGTGTATTCAGCTTTCATCTAAAAAATGCTGCTGTCATTCCTTGCCATGAATTCAAATCTGAAGTTGCAGTATACTGGTATGTAGTAAGGGTAGTGAACATAGAATAGAGTAGGAAGAGAGGTGGAGTATGTGGTATACTGGTATGTAGTAATGGTAGTGAACAAAGAATAGAGTAGGAAGAGAGGTGGAGTATGTGGTGTGTATTGACTGAAGCCTTCCTGTGGTCTACTATGGGGTAATACTACAAGACAGTGGAAGCTGTAATGACTAGGCACCTTTTTTTTTAACTGCTTCAATATTGATACTTGGTTTTTGCTTGACTGTGTTTGTGTGTACTACTAATAATCCATTCATGTTATTAATCCTTACATTTTACATTTGATTGTTTTGTTCCTTCTCTTGCCTCTAATCTTCCTCCATTGCCTCTCTGCCCATCCTCCCTCATGCTCAACTGGCAGAGCCAAGCCGAAGACAGGCATCCTCATGCTCAACTTAGGTGGTCCCGAGACACTAGAGGAAGTGCATGATTTCCTGCTCCGCCTCTTCCTGGACAAAGACCTGATTCCACTACCAGCACAGAGGTGGGTGGAGCTTTCTACTTTAGCTGTCTAGCATGTACACTAATATTTATATACATGTATTTATGTATGTATGTGTATTATATATTTATTGGCGAGTGAGCAAAGCGACCGAGACACTTACAGAGGTAACACGATTGAGATTCTGCTGTGTTCATTTATTTTTAAAATTTTATTTATTATTATTTTGCTTATTGTTATATGGTATGTGCGACCCCTTTTTTCGCCCACACCACTAATTACGAAGTTGGTATCTTGATAAAATAGCATGAATCTGTTGACCGTTCAGTAATGAGTTGTGGGCCTTGAAAGCAAGCTAGTCTTGGCAGACTTAAACACTTGAACTTTTGTTTCCAACAGCACTGTATTTTCTCTTCGTCGTCATTGAATGGGCAGGTCAAGTTAGAACATTTCAATTTCAACAACTATATCAATTATCCAAGGACTGTAACTCACAGTTAACTGTCACTTTAAAGCTAGGCTAGCTCTCACGCCATTTGTGCTGAAGCACATCACTAGTTCATCACTGCAATCTATGTGCCAACACAACACCATGATTGGCTGATGTTACGAGATTTTGTTTTCACTCTGGAAAAAAAGAAAAGAAAAGTAATGAATATCTATGAAAAGTATTTCAGTATGAGGTAAAGCATCAACATAGTCGTGCCTCGTAACCAATCAGAAATTAGATTACCAAGTGAGAGTCTTGGCTGTTATCGGTCTGATTCTGTAGTAGCTGTTGTTTGTCTCTTACTATTCCATGGCCGTATTTTGCATCCCTGCAGCAAACTGGCACCACTCATTGCCAAGAGACGCACTCCCAAGATAGTGAAGCAGTATTCCCAGATTGGAGGGGGATCCCCCATCAAAAGATGGACCAGTGTCCAAGGAGAGGGCATTGTGAAGCTGCTCGATAAGCTTAGTCCTGGCACCGCTCCGCACAAGTTCTACATCGGCTTCAGATACGCCCACCCACTCACGGAGGACTCCATCGACCAGATGGCGAGGTGGGTGGAGCAAGAGGCTTGTGGGTGTGGCATGCATGTAAGTAGGTAGAATGATCTGTCTGCCCATCACTCACTAGTAATCATTCAGTAATACCAAAGCTGGTAAGGGATGCTGACTGTCAGTCAATCAATCAGTCAGTCAGAAGGTGAAAGGCACTCTTAGGTCTGGTTTGTGGATGTTTATACGTACATGTGGGTGAGACATGTTACTAATTATATGTACACGTGGATGAGACATGTTACTAATTATACGTACATGTGGGTGAGACATGTTACTAATTATATGTACATGTGGGTGAGACATGTTACTAATTATACGTACATGTGGGTGAGACATGTTACTAATTATACGTACATGTGGGTGAGACATGTTACTAATTATACGTACATGTGGGTGAGACATGTTACTAATTATACGTACATGTGGGTGAGACATGTTACTAATTATACGTACATGTGGGTGAGACATGTTACTAATTATACGTACATGTGGGTGAGACATGTTACTAATTATACGTACATGTGGGTGAGACATGTTACTAATTATACATACATGTGGGTGAGACATGTTACTAATTATACGTACATGTGGGTGAGACATGTTACTAATTATACGTACATGTGGGTGAGACATGTTACTAATTATACGTACATGTGGGTGAGACATGTTACTAATTATACATACATGTGGGTGAGACATGTTACTAATTATACATACATGTGGGTGAGACATGTTACTAATTATACATACATGTGGGTGAGACATGTTACTAACTAGTGATGTGCTTGAGCACAAATGTCGAGCGATCCTAAAACTGCACTATTGTTATATGATTGATTTTAACTTCTAACACTCAAAGCTACTTAAAATAATGTCAAATTTTTTATTTACGTTTATGCGGTAAAGGGATTTAAATGCCATAGTAACCACTCGCCGCAACTGCTTGAATTGAAAAACAAAAAAAACAGCCAAACAGTACACGTTATTTAAACGTTTTCTTTGTGATATTCTTTAGCTATGTAGAAGCTGTAACGCACAATACTTTCACACAACTGGACATACCTACACAAGACTTACCTACGTGGTTAGTCTAGTGGACAATAAATTTTCAAGTAAATACTGTTGTGTACGGCTTATAACCGTGACAGAGAGCACACTGAATTACCACCCCCACTAACTCCAATTGAAATGGAACTCCAGTAGGTTTTCAAGTTTTAACTGCACCCGTAAAAGAATTCAAAACGATAAACAATTCTATTTCTAGGGTGATACGGGTAATGATCAATAAACCAAAGGATTCTGTTTAGTGAAGTTTGGGACGGGGTCGACCACCGAACTAACACAAAAATGCCAGGGTCAAAGTACAAAAATGGCATACGTACGTCCAAACATATATATAAACTAGTGGTGTGCTTGAGCACAAATGGCGAGCGAGCCAAAAACTACACTATTGTTAAACAATTGGTTTTAACTTCTAACACTCAAGCGACTAAAAAAAAGTCTGAGTTTTTAAATTACGTATATACAATAAAGGGGATTCATTGCCATAGTAACCACTCCCCACAACTGTTTTAAAGCAACAAAAAAACAAAAACAAGTCACACTATTTAAATGTTTTCTTTGTGATATTATTTAGCTAAGTAGTAGTTGTAACTCAAAATACTTTCATACAACACAAGCAAATGTTGAGCGAGCCTGCCCAGTAAGGTTACATAAAACTATTCACCGCTGGTGTCACCTGGTTCTGCCTCCCTTGCTATGGAGAATGCTCTGTAAGATTCTGTCAAGCTTAAAACTATCCCTTGACAAGGTATAATTAGCTAATGGGTATGATTGATTAGTATTCATCATGCTTTCATCAATTTTACATCATTTTACTAATATGTCTTTTTTTTTATTAAGTAGTATTTAAACAATTTAAACCCCACCCAATATTGTAGGTGTGGCAAATATTAAAATTGCTTTCTACACCTATGTATTGTTACATAATATATTTTAGCTTAGTTCATGCAAAAAAAGTAAATAGTAGTTGACCATTAATATACAGAATTACTACTTACTCTCTTACCCAATTTCAGGAATAGTGATAATTTCTGTAGTATCCAATTTATGCCAGTCTGACTACCACCAGTGGCACTTGGCAACCAACGAGCGGCATTTAGCAGCCCCAAAAAACAACGAAGTTTTTCAAATTATGTTTGGTAAAGGGTTTCACTGCCATAGTAACCGTTTGCAGTAACTTTTTGGGACTTGAAAAACAAGCGTTTCGAAGGAATTATCTCACAATTTGGAACCCAAGTTTCAAGTAAGACTTGCTTAAAGCTATAGTATCAGAAGAAAGTGGGGTCAAGCTTAAAAAACCGTGTTTTTAGGGGGAAAATGGCACCCGCGCGCGCGTTTAAAGGGCATATGTACCATCCATATATACATATAACATATACCTGATTTTGCATTATCCACCCCTAATACTGTCTCGCTCGCTCACCAACAAATATCCCCAATTTTCAATTGAGTTACCCCTGATAGTGTCTTGCTCACTTCGCTTGCTCGTCAATTATATGTACATGTGGATGAGACATGTTCTAATTATTAATGATATGTACATGTGGATGAGACATGTTACTAATTATTAATGATATGTACATGTGGATGAGACATGTTACTAATTATTAATGATATGTACATGTGGATGAGACATGTTACTAATTATTAATTATTTTGTAATCCCTAACGCCATTGGGCTCTTATATGGAGTTTGTGCTCTTGCACGAACTGAAGGTAACAGTTGTCATAGTTGGTCCTGTAGTCTTTGTATAGTTAACATTGAAACTGGTGGCTTACCCCCTTTAGGAAATTCAGTGTAGTATTATATCATGCACATGCACTAAGTCAACACTGCCACACGTGAGTGATACCCAAGCTCATGCTACACACGGCACAAGCGCCTAACCCACCCACCCTGTTACACCCCTTTTGTTTTTGTTTTTCTTTCTAGATTTAGATAAACACATTTACATTATAGGAGGAGGCAGGGTGGGGTGGGGTTACTATAGAAGGAGGCGGGGTGGGGTGGGGTTACTATAGGAGGAGGCGGGGTGGGGTGGGGTTACTGCTCTAAAACCTAGCACCTCCAGCTCATACTGTGCCAGTGCTATCGGCCCAAAGGTTGAAACCGTCACCAGCAACGGTCTGCCAGAGAAATGCTGTGCATAGTAATTACTCGCCTCGAGCAAGCTCCACCCCCTAACCCCCCCACACTAACACTAATAGAGATGCTATGCCTGTCATAACTAACATACTACGATCAAGTCAGTTATTACTAGTTACCACTTCAGAGAAGTAGACACAGTTACTAATGGGTCCAAAACTTTTTATAAGAAGGTTTAAGAATATCTATGGACTATTTATGTTGTCTTCAACTACACAACTAAATTTGTCAGGACTCCTATGGGAGTTGAGCTGTTCCTAAGAAGTTTATATTAATTCAGAATATACAGGCAACAAGCTTGACACTTTACCAGCCAATCCTAACTGCATCAAAAGCCTTATACTAGCTACCATTTTGGTGAATACATGCGTGTAGGCTAGACATTCTGTCGTTCTGTGTTAAATACTCTTCCTAATGGAAAATGTATGTCTGATGTAGTGATGCTATATCTGGTATGTTTAGCTACCAGGTTAGTAGAAATTAGTGAAACTGCAAGTACCAGGATAAAATAGCTGTATGAAACTCCAAGTGGCACCACTTGCTCTACTGCAGGCACTTGTACCGCTCACTGACCTGTAAATCTACTCTCACCAGCCAGTTGGCTTCACATTTCTTTTAAATGCTACACAAGACAGGTACAGGTACATCAATACCAGTGAATGACATCAACTGGAATTACGCATGACGTTTTGTTGTTAAGGGTAGTTCATTGAGTGTGAGGACTGGGTTAGGAGGTCAGGAGGTCATTATTAGTGGCATACTCTCTACAGTCTCTGTACGTCATTGATTCTCCCTCGTTGCAGGGATGGCGTGGAGCATGCTGTAGCTTTCACTCAATATCCTCAGTACTCGTGCTCCACTACTGGCTCCAGCCTCAATGCTATCTATCGCCATGTCAACAAGATGGGGGAGTCCCCCATGAAGTGGTCTTCGATTGACAGGTGGCCAGTTCACTCCGGCCTGGTCAAGGTGAGGGCGTGGCACTGTTGTTGTTATAGCTACCCTAATTTCGGGATGCTCACTATGACAGGTATCACTCTGTCTGTTCTCTTCTTTCACTCTTTGCTGCTTTGTGGCAATTCCTCCATACATTCTTGCACTCTCTGCCCCTTTTTTTTCTTCCTTCTAACTCACATTTGATTATTTATCTCATTTCAGATTATAACATACATTGTGTGTATGTGTGTTTAGGCATTTGCTGAGACCATTAGGGAAGAGCTTCAACAATTTCCTGCAGAAAGTCGTGACGATGTAGTCCTCCTGTTCTCAGCACATTCCCTGCCGATGAAGGTGGTGAATCGTGGTGATCCTTACCCGCAGGAAGTGGGTGCCACTGTGCAGAGTGTCATGGGAGAGCTGGCGCATAGCAACCCATACAGACTCGTGTGGCAATCCAAGGTATGTATACCTCACTAACACTGTGTGACGTCTGTGGGCTCTCTTAGCTGGTCTGATAGTACAAGTGCATGTACGGATAACAACAGAATGCTGGTGTGTAATAGAGGACAGTGACACTGGTGATTAGTGCAATGATTGCAGGAGAACCAGTCATTAATTTTAGTTGTTACCATTGAATTACCAGTCCCCCCTAACTGTAGCAATTTGAATAAAATATTAGTCTTTTAATAAATTAAATAATCTATTCGTGCAAGGGAAGGTATCATGTTATGGCATCATCTACAGTATAATCAACCAGGTGGTCCTGTTATATGGTATGATTCAATGCCTCACCTAGCTGATGTACAGACAGTTACATCTCACTGTTGGGACGTCACTTAGAACAGTTTCAATTATCAAGACAAACTAATTGCCAGTTTTCATAACTCAAACATGAACATGTATATTTATACTTGCCTTCATCATGTGTGTGTGTGTGTGTGTGTGTGTGTGTGTGTTGTTAGGTTGGTCCCTTGCCCTGGTTAAGTCCACAGACTGACGAGGTGATAGAAGCTCTGGCAAAGCAAGGTCGCAAGAACTTGCTCCTCATCCCCATAGCCTTCACCTCTGACCACATTGAGACCTTGTACGAGATGGACTTCGAATATGCTGAAGAACTAGGACACAAGGTGGGTGTGGCTAGATGTATTTGTAGATATTCTCATGCTCATGTTACCTAGTGACTGTGTGTGTGTGTGTGTGTGTGTGTGTGTGTAGGTTGGAGTTAATGTCAGAAGATCTGCTGCTCTTAATGATAACCAGACATTTATTAAGGTTAGGAAAGGGTGTGGGTGCATGTTGTCATACGTGGCACTAGTGTTATTGTCATGACTAGGTGTGTTATTGTCATGACTAGGTGTGTTATTGTCATGACTAGGTGTGTTATTGTCATGACTAGGTGTGTTATTGTCATGACTAGGTGTGTTATTGTCATGACTAGGTGTGTTATTGTCATGACTAGGTGTGTTATTGTCATGACTAGGTGTGTTATTAGGTAGGAGGTAATTTCAACTATTCTCCGTATGGTGCACAAAATGTGCTCATAAGAGGGGAGGGGTCAAACATTTTTGTAGTGCAAACTAGTATCTTGTACTGAGGCAGTAAATGATTATGTACTACTAAAGTACATACATTCTTCCTTTTGTTTTGACCCATTCAGTTTCTTTTCCTCTCTTAGGCTATGGCCGACATTGTCCACACCCACTTGAAGGCGGGGCTCCCATGCAGTCGTCAGTTGTCTCTGCGCTGTCCTCTTTGTGTGAACCCAACATGTGGCAAAATGAGGGATTTCTTCACGCAGCAGTGACTCCAGCTGACATCACACTCTCTAGCCACACCCACAGTACTCTCTAACCACACCCATCATTCAATCTAACTGGAATGTTTGGCATTTTGACAAGTATTTTCATAATACACTAAAACACAATACAAGTACCACAGAAGAAGGTTCACTGTACTATTTTACAATACGAGTACCACAGAAGGTTCACTGTACTATTTTACTGCCAACCATATTAACTAGGAATAGGATTGATGAGTGCGTGTGATTGAACAATACACTAACACGGCCATATTTCACACCCATCAATAAATTAGTATACTGATACATATGTCGGTGCAATGTGACGTATTTTATCGTTAATACATTCGGTTAAAAATTGTAAATTAGATGTGTCTTGATTGGACATGCATACATACGAACAAACATATACTACATCACAAGTTCTGTCTGAACTGTGGCACGTGCTAGTGGGACATGTGTTGCTCTGATGCGTCTGACACCCACTGGCTGTGCAGAGACGCGATCTCATCCACCAAACCGTTCACTTCCAAACATACATTCTTTATCTTGGTGTCCCAAGACTGCAGCAAGTCTTGCTCTGTGGAATGCACACAAACACGACTGACCTGACCGATACAGCTATAGGCATCAGGTGACAATATAATTTGTGAGGCTCATAGAAAATTCACAATTTCTTTCTCAGCCTTCTTTTACTCATTAGACGTATTCTCTCTCATTCACAGGCTTTTTTAAACAATACAGAATTAAAAATATTTGGTCGCCACCGGGAATCGAACCCAGGACCGCTTGTATAGCGCACAAGCGCTCTTCCAGCTACGACAACCACCCGGCGAACAAACACTCCAATTCTGTATTTATACTGTTAAGGGGTACTGCTATGCTACAGTCTCACTCCCAACAGACCAACGAAATTTCTCTTTTTTCAATAGATCATACGTACTCTTAAAGTAGACGATACTTTCAATCTGGTCTATGGATCCTTGCATCCTCTGCTCTCCTATCATTCCTGCTGCCACTTTCTCCGCCTGAATTACATGGCAATATTAAGAGTTAATAGTATCCGGTGGGGGGGTGATGGTGGGGAATTAGACAACCCTGTGTCGTGATGTAGAGTGGCATGTACTGGGATATAACTCAACACGAGGTAACCAAGTCATGTTATACATGTAGTATCACATGCACACACACACACACAGACACACACACACACACACACACACACACACCTTTGCTGGTGGAATCCCGAGAAGACTCCCCAGTTCTTCAACTCTGATGTTGATGTAGAGTTTACTGGCAGATAAGATATTGTGTTCTATCACTGCTCGGTCCAGAATGCTGGAACCTGTACAGAATAGAGGGAGGGAGTTATTAGTCAGTAGAAGGAGAGATAGTGTGGGAGGGGGCAGATCTCAAACTCTGCACCAATGGCAAGCGAGCTAGCCTAGATAGATATTATATGAATTATTGATTTCATTTACATTCTCAATACAAACATTTC
>WLWD01005566.1_pt1 | contig 11551 bp, 10 predicted proteins | sample 6712731 | NCBI WGS metagenome assembly WLWD01 (sample SAMN12718690, study PRJNA576275) | sponge metagenome | isolation source: marine sponge | host: Mycale hentscheli | place: New Zealand: South Island, Marlborough, Capsize Point | collected 2014-11-01
ACATCTCACACTGTCCTCATACACCACACCTCACACTGTCCTCATACACCACACCTCACACTGTCCTCATACACCACACCTCACACTGTCCTCATACACCTCACCTCACACTGTCCTCATACACCACACCTCACACTGTCCTCATACACCACACCTCACACTGTCCTCACACACCACACCTCACACTGTCCTCACACACCACACCTCACACTGTCCTCACACGCCACACCTCACACTGTCCTCATACACCACACTTCACACTGTCCTCATACACCACACCTCACACACCACACTTCACACTGTCCTCATACACCACACCTCACACACCACACTTCACACTGTCCTCATACACCACACCTCACACACCACACCTCACACTGTCCTCATACACCACATCTCACACTGTCCTCACACACCACACCTCACACTGTCCTCACACACCACACCTCACACTGTCCTCATACACCACACCTCACACTGTCGTTTGTATGTCCTCATGAAGTGAAGGTAACTTTTAATTACTGACAAATTACGTTGTACCTAGTGACCACTAGTTACAACATACATTATCACTCAAGTAAGCTATTAAAAACAGGAAAAAAACCTTGTTCAAAGTACCTTCACCTGCCCTATCTTGTCAGCATACTTTAAACAGAATTTGGGGGTTTCATCAGCTAAACACACCAGCTGTATGATGAGAGGTCACTACAAACCCACACCCACTTTCAAACATAGTGTAGCATGAGCCATGCATGAGGATAGTCTTGAATCTCATTACACAGTTCAGGGCTCTACTATATACCTACCACTCCTACTACTACTGGGAAGCTATTCACTTACTGTAAACTCAACAAACAGGAACAAGTCAAAAGACTGTCTTTCATTGTCCTAATGCATACACATCATATACTCCGCCCTCCCCCCTCCCCCCCCCAGCACTTTGGTACCTGCTCTCCTATAACATGTGCATATACAGCAGCTGCAGTAAGGGCCAAAAACTTTCCACTCCTTGCTAACATAGTTTTTTCCCCTAGAAATCATACAGTATTCAAGGCTGTGTATAGAAAATGAATCTGGGGGGGGGGTGGTAAAAACAAATTTTCTTATATTTTAAGAGGGTCAATGAGAGACTTGTCCTGCTCTGCAAGAAACTAATACTGTATTTACAAATATGCAAAAGTAGCTGAGGTCATGTTTCAAGCATATACAAAAGCACACACACAAACTCACTCTTCTCACCTCTTCATTGATGTGACGGAATAGACGAGGACGTAGCCGTGGACGCCAACTGTGTAACCATGGGGGAGCAACGAATATTCATCCTACATGAATACATACACATGTGGTTAGTAAAATAACTAATTATTATCTTGAAAGAAACAAAATATATAACACTCTGTGGCTACACCTCAGCTATCCTATTGGTGCACCATTCCCAGGAGCTATAGCATGTCTGGTCAACCACCATAACACACATAAATAATACACACCATCCAATAATAAAAAATTAAGTGGCATGAAAATAAAGCTCGGACAACTCCTCTGTTTCAAAACACTCCACTTTGTGTAGACTTGTCAATTTTTTTTTGTTGGTAATATCAAAGACAACGAACCTAACAAACTTAAAAATTCAAGTCCAGTTAAAGTATTAACTTGAAAGCAATTGTAACAGCAGGCATGGCTATAGGCATAACCAATCAAAGGATCAATGTATAAGACACTAGCAAAACTTGGATTCTGTACAATACAGAGCAAAACTTGGGTCCTGTATAAAGAGATATTTCGATTAGGATTAAACGAGTTGACATTTTTTTGTAGAGTTTTGTCAAAATTTCATTCATGAACACAATTGTGTGGCCTCGCTGAACGTACACATGTGGGCCAGTAGTAAACCTACTCTTACGGTATGTGTGAAATGTTTTTGTCATCTCTGATATCCCATGATCACTGAAGGGAAGGTAGGGAAGTGAAGGTGTTATAAATATCTGACATGTGACTAAACACCTTCCTCCTTTTTTTTTTTTTTTTTGATAATAAAAAGTGGGTGTGGCATAAAATAGGAAATGAGTGTCAGCTCTACACACCAGTTATATGCTGACTCATCTTGTCACAATGTCTACAGGTATCAAAAATCAAAATAATAATAACAAACAATAACAAAAATAGTTAGAAATCATTTATGTACATGTCCTACATATACGTGCACACACACGCACACACACACTGACTCAACAGCAACCAAACAAGTTAGAGGCCATAACCAGGAGTTAGATAGTGGGTTCCCCAGGTGAATATACCCCCCCACCCCCCCACCCCACACACACACACACACTGTTGTACATCCCACATAGTAATTATCAGGGGCATCACCAATCACACAAACACTTTCAACATCTTCAATATGCTCTGAACTTTGCACCCCTCCCCCACCCACATCAGGAACATCCTGTCTCGGGCGTTTGGCTTTGCAGGAGCTATCGGTTCATATAAATGACTAGACATCCACCACTGGAGTCTCTTACCACACCATAACACAATTTTGTGATTGACTAAAAATCGAATTCTATATAAACCATGCAACTATGAATGTGACCAAATTAGGCACGGTGCATCTGAGTAGTGTGGGTTTAAAATGGGTGTGGCTAAGCGCTCACAGTATCTCCCACTCCCAGCGAAAAATTATGTACTAACCCCCCCCCCCCACACACACACACAAGTAGGTAGATATACATACTGCATACATACATGCATATATATACATATATGTATACGTACCACCTACATACACACTTTATGCATACACACATGAACACACACACACACACACACACACATACCTTCCCCTGAAACTGACTTGCCAACATGCAAACAGCACACAAATTGTCTTACACCTGAACTTTAAAAGCACACATGTGCTGTTGCCAAGTGAGCATGGTTCAACAACGTCACAAATGCCAAGCTAATCGTGGCAAATCACATACACATGTAATACAAATACACACACACACATCAAGGTCTTCGCATACCATACCTAGCATTGCTATTGATTCAAATTCAAAACTATAGTAGCACTTTACTTTGCAAACCCTATTTTTCTCTATTTGTGTGTGTGTGTGTGTGTGTTGTATATATATAATATATTATATTATACTATACTAGTGGTGTGCCTCAGCACAAATGGTAAGCAAGCTAGCCTAGGGTGAAAGTGATAGCCACATAACTATGAGCTACGGCCCTTGGCATAATTTTGAAATTGTAATGTTCTAACTTGACCTACCTATCCAATGACGGCGAAAAGAAAATAGTGCTATGTCCGCCATGTTTTTTTTTTTGAGTAAACAAAAGTGTTCAGGTGTTTAGATCTACTCCTAGCAAGGCCAGCAACTTGTTACTGAAGAATGGTCGACTGGTTCACTTATTATATTTTATCAAGACTCTTCACCAACCACTTGTGCCAGCCAGGCAATAAAATTAGACAGAAAGGTCAAATAGGGAGGAAGAGGTTTTGGCTGTCACACTATGCAGGGGAACCTCCCCCCTCCCCTCACACGCTTCTTGGTTGCCTTGTTACAACCACACAGATGGAACTGGTGTGATTATGTGGTGAGGGAAGAGATTGCTGATAAACTTGCACGCTCCATCTGAAGTTTATTGCATTACTAGCAGATGACCTGAGAAGTCTTAGTAAGAAATGACAGCATATTTCAAGCCTAAGTGAACTTGTTTGCAGTGACATGATTTCTAAGAATTCCTAGCACCTTTTCAACCACTGGCACCTCTGGGAAACTTGACATTGGAAATTTGACCCTGACAAATTCTTTAATAGATTCTTCCAATTATATTGCAACAAAAACATTGGGGAGGGAAAGCTGGCACAGTCCAAGTATAATCCTAGTGAACTTATTCTTTATTCAAATGACTGCTTAATCAGATTGATAATTAATAACGCACATCTCTTCTCCATGTAAGATGAATGAGAAGTATAACAAACACACACACATTAATTCAGTCAATCTCGACTGAAATAATTATAATAGCAAAAGTTCTCACTTTTAAAATCCAATAAATTTTAATTAACATACATTGGCCACCATTAGAACTGAGAAAATTTGCTATTATTATAAACACATACATACTGTACTGTACTTCCCAACAAAACACGAAAGTACGTATGAAAGTATGACTTTCTGACAATACCAATTCAAAGTCTAATTACCCAGGGGTTCACATGATTAACACCTTCTAGGCTAACTATCACGTCTGCAACATGCACATAGCAATCCCTAGGAGTGCTAACTGATAAACGATCTTTATTCATAGTTCGATTCATTAGCACTCTCAACGTGTCAATTTCATTTCCATGAATTATGGCTCAAGGACATGGTGTTAACCAAACTTCAATTAATTTAAGCTACTTCAGAAGTATAAAATTAATAATAGTAGTAGTAATAATAAGAAAATATTGGCTGTTAAAAAAATTTCCTATTACATGTATAATTTCAGCGAGCGAGCGAAGCTGACTCTCAGTCGTGTTCAATTGAGATTTCAGATATATATATATATATATATATAGGTATGTATGCGTACGTAAGTTAGGTAAAGCGTTCACAGTTCCAGTATTTTTCAATTAACGAGCACGGAGAATCCTGCTGCACTGCCTTACGCAACTTTGTTTCAACCAAAATGTTTATAGCTACTCTCTTCTTGAAACAATTATGAAGTCTTTGTCAAGCTGCGCTTCTTTGCCACTGCTTTCGAAGTTTATTCAGGTAATTCTGTTATTGTTAACTCTTCATGCCTAATCATTGTTATTATTTAGCGATTTCCTTCACAAATCATCTTTACCTATACTCATATATTTACTCGCTCGCCATGGATTTGTGCTATTCGAGCGCACCACTAGTAATAAGATTGGCTGTTAGAACAAGAAAATTTGCTATTAATAGTGATAGTAATAATAATAATAATAATACAACTTACCTGACCAGCAGTGTCTACCAACTTGGTATTGAACTCCTGACCTTTGTACATCACAGTCTTTTCAAATGCTACATAACATAAACAAAAATTATTGACAAAATAACAGCTGCACTTTATATACTAAATGTACTAATAGATTCATTGCCTGGCGATATAACTGCAGCTAAAAAAAACTTACTATTTTCTATAGTAGGGTCATAGGAATCGACAAACTGGTTTTCCACAAACTGGATCACCATTGACGACTTGCCTATAAAAACAGACAAGTTCAATGTTTTAACAAGTCTCTTACCGACGCCGTCACCGGTGCAACGAAAACGCCAATAGACTTTCACACTGATAAGGGCAACTCACCTACGGCTCTAAAGCCCATAATGGCTATCTTTCTCGACCTTGTGGGCGACATGTTGTTTGTTTACGAGGTCCAGAATGAGGCTGTAATGCTATTCAACAAATGCTGACCCAGAAGATGGTGAGGTCAGCGTCCTTTGCGGTGGGTGTGGTTTTATTGTAAGGGCGGTGGCTCTCTACCAAAAGTTGCGCATTTATTAGAAAGTGGACAACTAAAAAAGCAGAAGCGGGGTTCATAATAATAATAATGGCTGAGAAGGAATTCCAAGAAGCTGAGCTGGAGTTCCCCAAGTCCTCTGACCCGCTAATGGGAGAGGGTGTTATTGGAGGAGAAGTAGAGGGAGATATATTTATTCCCATGGAATCTGAGGCGGATGAAGGCACACTCGATGAACCCGTTTCTGTTACTTTAGTAAGTAAGGCTAACAGTGTGCAAAGTCTTCTAGCACAACAATAAAGTAGAGGCTTCTTTTTAGTTAACTACTAACTTAATTCAGTTCATGTCAAGGTTTTTTCAATGGTCAATTTTATACCCAATATTTAACTTACAAATTACAAAGCAACCTTAACTTTTTCACTACCAAATAGGGATCAATATTGTAGTATTCAAACATAATGGTGCAAACAGTCTTTGAACGTGACAAGAGCGTTGAAAAGCCTCTAACACTGCTTAACACTATGACCACTGATAGTTCTGAAAGCCCACCTGAACTTGACTCAAGCTTTATTGAGCTGTGAGTCTAAACTCACACCTTTGGACCAATAGGAGTAGCTCGATGTGGTCATAGTTGTTTGTTTGTTTCAGAAACGGGATCTAAAAGCTATTTGTAAGAAATTCGTGAACGTCCTGTTTCCACTCCGAGCAGACAAATCTCTCCTCCATGACTGTAAGTACATACATACACACATACATACATACACGCATACATACATACATATACATACATACATACATATACATACACACAGGTGGTAGGAATGATGGTGGTTGAACAGGTACAGGTGGTAAAGAATGATGATGACATGACCAGTCTTGGCTGCCTCTTGTGGTTGGACTATTTGTTGCTTGCTAATTTAAAGATTAAGATACGTAGGTGTTTGGATAGTAGGTGTTTGCGTTCTAATTTTTGTATTAATGGCTACTGATGGTCAGTGGCAATGCAGCCAAGTGTGTGAGTGTGTGTGTGGTGTGTGTGTGTGCACACGTTTGTGTGTGTGTGCATGTGTGTGTACGTGTTTGTGTGTGTACGTGTATGTATGTGTGTGTACGTGTATGTATGTGTGTGTGTGCACGTTTGTGTGTGTAGACGTTTTGCCTTTGAGATTGATTTTGATCCCCATGGAATACTATTTGCAATCAAAACTACTGTGATGTGGTTCAGAGTTCAATTCTGCTGAAACGATTAATTATGTTTTTTTGTGTTGTTTTTTAACTCGCCACACTGGGGCTACAATTTACATTCATTAGTGTGCAAATATTAAAACCAAGTCCTCGCAGTTGCTTGCAAGGGTGAAGAAGCAGCTAGAGTCTCTATATAAGGCCCAGAGTTCCACCTCAGTTCACGTGCACCAGAATCAGTTTATATTGTAGCCATGGGACTCTTCGATCAACATCTTTAGCTATCCAAGCACTTTCTAACTAGCTCCAAAAGTATTCAATGAAGTTATGTTGGAAGTTAAATAGATATTACCTGGTAGGTATGGTACGAGACTTAACCAACTAAACTACGTGGAGTGACTACTTTGATTTTATAGTGTAACGGGGAAAAAAATGGTGTTGGCCATGCTCTGATGTCTAAATTTAGCTGCTCTGATGTCAAAATTTAGCTCCGTTTATCCTATCTATAAGAAATTCACACACACCCTACCATTTTTTTACATTTTTGCCTTCCACTCTCCTCTCTTAACACTACTATCGTTCTGTCACTGATTTATTTATCCCTTACCGGTCTGCATGTAAAATTGACGATACCTTACCATACCACACGCTAAACATCCTACCATTAATCTGTGTACAGTCACTCATTAACTTTCTAACCTTTATTGTTTGTTGTTGTTGTTGTTGTTGTTGTTGTAGGGGATTTGTGGGGTCCTCTCTTCCTGTGCATCATCTTAGCAGTGTGAGTTTAGTTGGGCAGTTGCTGAGTGGGTAAGGATCATCATGAGTTATCATAGCGAGCAAAGACACTAACTATGCTATGTTAAAATTCTGTAGCTTTGTGTGTGTTTGTGTACCATGGTTAATTCAATCTTTCTCAATTTATAGTGAATATATTACGTACCCACTTCTTAAGAAATGAATTAGTGAACCGTCCAATCAAATTTTTATGTACTTCCAGTGGCCTAGAGTATGGTACAAGTCTTTGGCACCACTCCGTTTTGTACCGACTTCCACCTCGTGATGTAACCTATACTTGTACCATGGTACGTTCAAACTGTCCAATCAGATTGCTCAATTCGAGGTGAATCAATTTCATGAATAAGTGAGCCATCCAATCAAAATTATTTTTTGTGCACTGCGTATAGCCTAGAGCCATGGTACAAGTCTACAAGTCGGTTGCACCACTCCGTTCGGTTGATATGGGATTTACGCTATCCTCGGGCAGGCCCTCGGTTGTGTAAATCCCATACCAACTTCCACATCGTGGCATGACCTATACACATATACAATACTCACTGTGATTGTAAACAAGTTAACAAACTATGGACTTCAATTATTTCCGGCCAATACGGGTACTTCTCACTTATCTTCTCTAAGCTCTACTCAGCTGTGCATTGGCTAGCCTTGCGTTCGTTCCCCTATCAATAGTGCTAACAATCTTGTGAATAAACTGTTGCCTTAATTTGCTTATTATGGGTAGAGGCTATCTGGGGAAATTTTATTTAACAGTATCAGGTTAAAGGTTACCTCGCATGCTGTTTACTTAGTTTCACAAATAAATTTGCCTTGACATGATTGTTATAATCGCAAGGAATGCATAATGTCTAATATCAAGATATTATTCTGGTAATGGATGGATAGGGGAAAAATAGGCTTTCGAATGAAAAGTATATTAGTAATCACTGAAAATTGAACATTATTATATATGTATATATGTATATATATAGAGGGAGAGAGAGATGGAGAGTTGTAGAGAAAGCCTGTACATAGCTTTTGTAAGAGGTGCTGTTTTAACGTTTTACATGTAACTGATTCTCATTTATTTTCGCCAGTGGATGTGTTTCAGTTTACTCAAAGCCAAGTGTATACTACTCACTGAAGTAAAATTATATTTCCTTGTGACGACAGCACACTGAAGTTGAAGTGTACTTGCCATGAAAGGGCACGTCCAAAGAGAAGTAGCATAAAAGCATATAGGGCTATCCAAAGGCTTGTCAACTTCATTACCAAATGGTCACCATAGTTACATAGTCTACCCATCACATGTGCTCAGGGTTTCATCCAGAAATTTTTGGCTGGGGGGGTCAAAATTAAAGTGGACTAAGTAATAATTTTAAGTAATACTTTTTGCTATCTAAAATAATAGATTCCCTAATCTCACAACTAAGCAGAAATACTCTGAGTAAACGTTTCACTTTTTTTTGCCCTTGAAAAAAAAAAAAAATACAGAATTGGAAAAGCTTCTGGATTTTTATGGAAAGCCTACCACAGTTGAATATGATAGAGAGACATTTTCAGCTCCAGCTGATGTCAGCATACAGGAGACAAGGTTGGAATGGAAAGGATTTAAATCCCTTTTGTTTGAAGAAAAGAAGGGATTTTCACTTCAAAAACTAGCATTACAGTTCTTCAAAAGTGAGGCAAAATGTGTGACGTTTCCCAATATTAAGACCTTGCTCTCTATAGCTATGGTTTTGCCCATGTCGACAGCAACAGTGGAACGGTCATTTAGTGACAGGAAACAAATCAAGAATTGACTTCGTAATAGACTTCAACCTTCTTCACTGTCGAAGCTAATGATGATAGCCATAGAAGGCCCACAACTTGACGAGGTTGATTTTGATGCTGTACTGTCACTGTGGAAATCGATGAAGCCCAGACGAATTTTGTTGTGATGCAAAAATACTGAACTCTGATTGTTTTTCCAATATAATATGACTTTTTTGTAGGCAATTAACTTTAATAGGTAGGTAAAAAAGTGGGGGGGATATCCCCCCTGGCATTTTGACTGGGGGGGGGGGGGGGGGGGGTCAAAACCCCCCCTGTCCCCCCCCTGGATGAAACCCTGGTGCTACTAATATGCCACACTGCATGTACTTTCTAAATTTAGCTAAAATTTGTGCGCCCCTGATAGTGTCTCACAGCACCACTCTCTCCAATTACGGTAACATTCTTTGCTTTGTACAGCCGATTCTATTTGTGCTAAACTTGATGTTATGGCTTTATGCCTTGAAGGGTACTTTGGAAATGAGTCAAAACATTGGTTTAAACTTGAAGTATAATAATATAGGTGGTGAATACAGCAGAAAGTAAAACATTGTATCAGGTAAAGGGTTTCCTATACTGAGTAATTTGGGTGATCCTGTTATTACCCACACGTACAAGTGGGCAGGGTGAAGCAATCATGTTTGTTATATGTGTGTGTGTGTTGTTGTTTGTATAGTTGTGACCAAACTTTTTGAGAAACTGGAGATTTACGAATCTAACGTATGTACTTCAAACTTACGTGCAGTGATTGCTTTTAGAATACGGACGTCACTGTTACCTGCTGAACTCAAGAACTCGCCATGTTGTGGTTTAGTCGGTGAATTTGATGCTCTTTACCGATATTTGACTAGCCACACCTACACCATCATGCCTATTATTTGCAGTACTCATGACGATTCATACCGTATATAGTACTTCTAGGGCAAGAAAATCTATGGCATGCTTGTCCAGTGCTCACCCGAGCTCTAGTTTAATTAGTGTAGCACCTTAAAAGTGTCGATTTAATTCCTTTTACGTTATTTGCTACTCCTTTAATATATAAATAAATTTAAAATTGTTACTAAAGTAAGTAGTTTGGTATATTATAAGTCCAGACATTCAGACTCTGACGAGTTTTCTTCAGTAATTAAAAATGTCACAATATTTTCGATCAGTGCTTTGCTCGGGGCATTGTGGCCCAAACTTCAAAAATGCCCGTTTTCAAATGTGCTATTTATTTATTACTGTTATTACATTTATTTACCAACCATTTGATAGAGAAGTTAGAAAAACTCGCTAAACAGTTGCTGGGACGTACCACTTCTCTTTTTTTTTTTTTTTTTTTTTTTTTTTTTTTTTTTTTTTTTTTCCACCTTATTTGAAATTTATTACACACTTTTTTTTCTCATAACAGGAGCATCTTGACACCTAACTTTCCCACATGGCGAGTGTAATGCATGTCAAATACAACTTCAATAATATTATAATTTCATTTAAATACTGAAAGCCCGCACGGTTGATCAAGGTTCTCTCAACTTCAACTACCAGATAGACGAGGTTAGACAGTATTGAATAATTACACATTCATACACATGTCCAACCCATACAGCTAGCATTGCACAAGAGAAACAATAAGTTAAGGGTATATTTTAGAAACAAATATGACTGGGGTAAAATAAAAATAAAATAAAAATTTTTCCAGCAAAGTTTCTTAATACCGTGAAATTGATGAAAATTTTGTGGCAGATGTCACCTTAAAAGTCATGTAGTTTTCAAGGAGGGAGCAAATACCCCTCTAAAAAACTTTAAAAAATCTCTGAAGTGCATACGTTCCTTTCTGCATTAATCTTTCTGTTCTCTTCATTTCTTACTTGGCACAGCGAGGTCAACAACTTTTTAAAATGCGTGTGTGCATGTGCACATGTGTTTGTGTGGTGTGGTGTAGTGGTTGTGCCCTTGGCTCAGGGCCTGTGGTCCTGAGTTCAAGCCCCACTCTGGCAATTTTCCATCTGGTTTTCCATCTGCCTCCCACCAGTCCACCCAGCTGTGATTGGGTACCTGGCATTTGCTGGGGTGCAAATTCAAGGCCTTTTCTCATGGAACAGCAATGGTCCAGGTGGGACTTCATGTGCCCACACCACTTGCTGTGAGGAAAGGCCTGTTCTCCTGCGAGTTCCTAGCCCGGCTCCAAGAGCTTTGCTTGCACGGCTCATAGCACCTGCTTAGTGCACAGGCATCCTGGCTCTGCCAGGTGCGTGTGACCGCCTAGCAGCTGCAAGGGAGTTTGCCTTTGCATTTTGCATTTGCATTTTA
>WLWD01005018.1_pt1 | contig 11533 bp, 8 predicted proteins | sample 6712731 | NCBI WGS metagenome assembly WLWD01 (sample SAMN12718690, study PRJNA576275) | sponge metagenome | isolation source: marine sponge | host: Mycale hentscheli | place: New Zealand: South Island, Marlborough, Capsize Point | collected 2014-11-01
GTGTGTGTGCAGCAAAGGGGTAGAAAAACGGGAAATTCAATAGCAAATATCTTCTAGTTTTACTGCTGAAAATAAAATCAAGAGCACTGTTTCTCAGCAAAATCAAATTTTTTGTTACTGTGTACTGAGCTAGTGTTCTGATACCTTCCTCTCCATCACCTTCCCCGCACTTCCTCTCAGACAATCATAGCCAAAGTGTGGGAATTGAAAACATTCCTAAACAGCACTCTGCTAATGAAGGAAGCACACAAAATCATTTGCTCCTGTTGATTATCATTGGATTGTAACAAGTCAACTAAAATAGTGAAGCTGGAACCAGACCAGCTTGAAGTGGCCAACAGAAAGATTGGATTGAAATGACAAGCACCGTGGCCAATACCTACATCTTAATTACAATACCTACATCTTAATTCCAATACTTATATTTCAATTCTAATACCTACATCTTAATTCCAGTACCTACATCTTAATTCCAATACATACATCTAATTCCATTACCTACATCATAACTCCAATACCTCATCCTAATTCTTATGATTAAGAAATACATGATAAAATATTTTTGCACACTCATAATTAACTGAATTAATGGCTTCAATGGCAATAATTCTAAACCACTAGTCTTTGGACAACTTTCACACCAAAAGACTAGTCCAATGTGTATAACTTACATATTGAATTAATTTGTAATGACTAGATAGCAAGACAAAAAGTTTAAAAGTTTTACTGATGAAATATAAGAACTAAAAATGATTTTATAACTATCCTATGGATAACCATACGGTTATGTGATTTGTTTAATTTTCCAATAATACTAAGAACCTCTGCCAAACAGCGAGGCAGTTTAAGTATTTGTGACTGTTAGGATGACAGGTTTATGAACAGATGTTTTACACGTGCCAAACATGATTATGAGAAATTTGGATTTGCCTTTTCAAGGGAACACGTATTACAATGAGAAATAATTGGAAGTGTGACACTTTCTCTAAATGATGCCACCTAAAGCATAGTGAAACCTACTTTGTCTAATAAATATGTGCTTTTATAAACTAATAAAATAGAAGATAAAGTCACATAAAATACTTTAAATATGCTATGTGGTATTTACAGAAAACACAATATGAAGCTCACCAGATTTTTGTTCAATAAAGGTAACAGCAGATTTCAGGATTATGAGAAAAGTAAAATTAAAAAGAAGCAGCTGCTACACCTTTAACCTGGGTCACAGTGCCGATTACATCGCTGGCTAGGAAAGAAGCAGGAGTAGCACGGGCAGTCACTATGAGAATAAGGTAGACCCTGCATGTATGAGTAAACATATTATTTAGAATTAATTTGTACCAATAAATAATATTCTGAACAAATACGGTCATAGCTAATATATACCATGTAGAAGTCAAATCCATGATTGTTTGGAAGATGCTTCCCATTTTCACCCACACCCTAGAAACAGAGTAAACCATTAAATTAACAGTCTTAGAATCATTCAGTTGTTCTCGGCCGAAATAATATAATAATTATAATAATGGCAATTTTTCTTGCTTTAACATCAAATATTGTATTATTTAAGTTTAATTAACATAATATAGGCTGTTAGAATGAGAATATTTGCTATTAGTCTTAAAATTATGCAAATAGTTGATGTAGTATGATTTTTCATAACTAGCTAATTAGCTAATGAACAATATTGCATTGTTGACATAATATCTTGTGTCCATCTATTAAACCTTGACAGGCTAACGAATAACAAAATTAGCATGTCCACCATTAAGCAGCAACTGTCAAAGAAAGTTACATACACTTGGTGGCATATATATATACACTAGCAGATATACTAGACTGCAGACAATCTTTACCACAAAGTATTACATGCAAATGGCCAAGTAAGACAAGGACATCCTGTGAATGCTAGTTTGGCACTTTGTTGGTTTCTTCTCATCTATGAATCTATTCTTTTGTTCTTTGATGCAAGCACATTGTGGTGGAGTACCCCCACATAACGGCACCACAGCACTGAACACTTATTTCCTAATAATCGTTACTTATCAGAACATCTGAACTCATTAATACTATTCCATTAATAAATGGTCTACTCATTAGCACTATTCCACTAATGTATCATTAGCACAGCACACACTTATTTGTCATCCCATTAAGCTTGTGCAGGACCCTGTTCTATAAAAGGAACACTCTTGCATCTGTTCTTTTGTCTTGTTTTCTCTCATGCTGAAGAATTGTCCGAATTACATTTAACTTCTTAATCAATTTAGCCATTGTACGGGAGGTTCTGTGTAAAGCTTTAATCAGCTTAGGATACTTAAGCATTTGAACAGCAAGAACTGGTGGCAGCCTTCTCAACCTAGAGTTGCATTTTACCACACTAAATATGAGACTTAAAGGAAGATGATTATATACAATAAGAAAGAGAGTAATGGCTGAAAACTAGTATAACCTGACTCAAACTATTGGGTGAAACTTGACACTTGGTAGATATTTAAAAAAATAAATAAATAAAAAAAAAAAGCAAACTCTAACACTAGTGATACTTGTGTATATATAGTAATCAGTGCAGCTACATTTTATAAATAAAGCTGAGCTGAGGGACTTCACTTATTACATGAGCCAGAGTGTGATATGGCAAAAATATATATTTCAGCAGTATTTTCATGAGCCAGAGGCAGTAACAATGAAGCCTGAGAGTGAAATATCTAGCAATATCACTCTGACCAGTATAATAAAGTGGTTTATTCTATACTAGATGTATTCACCAGCAGTAGTTTGTACTAGGACTGAGAACTCAATGTGTAAAGGCTTTAAAACTATTCTAGGGGCTCCCTACACCCCCAGTTGATATTTTAGCAGCTGCTCTAAATTGGTTGAGTAGGCTTCACTAGAGGAAGGTAGCTGAAGAAAACAGATAAACTAGGCCAGCCCCAGTTGATATTTTAGCAGCTGCTCTAAATTGGTTGAGTAGGCTTCACTAGAGGAAGGTAGCTGAAGAAAACTGGTAAACTAGGCCAGTTGCTATAACTACTAGCACATTAGGGGAGTACACCAGTGATACCTAAAAAATAGTATTGTGAAGATATTTAGCATGGAATATAATATGTATATATTCCACTGCTAGATGTCTTCACAATGCTTTTTTTTTTTAGGTACAGTGACCTTGAATTCTCAGGTTATCACATAGTGTTATGTCATAGCTCTATTGGCAAGCTCATTACCCTAGTAGTTATAGCAACCTGCCTGGCTTACCAGTTTTCTGGGTTTTTACAGCTACTCTTCCTCCAGTGAATATGTAGTTTAAGTTACTTATGTTGAAGAGAAAACTAGTGAGTGGGGCTGATGATTTAGTTACCTATATGACATTCTTATCTAACCTCATCTGGCCTTGAGTCATTTTCCTACTGATAAAACTCTGAAAGTCTACTTACATTTCTACTGTTCCCTTCCATTGATTTAGAATCCCACATACCTCAGCAATTTAGTTGGGAAGGACGGGTGAAGGGTGATGTGTGTGTGTGTGTGTGTGTGTGTGCAGCAAAGGAGGGAGGATATTTAAACAGAAGGAGTAGAAAAACGGGCAATTCAATAGCAAATATCTTCTAGTTTTACTGCTGAAAATAAAATCAAGAGCACTGTTTCTCAGTGCAAACGTCAAATTTTTTGTTACTGTGTACTGAGCTAGTGTTCTGATACCTTCCTCTCCATCACCTTCCCCGCACTTCCTCTCAGACAATCACAGCCAAAGTGTGGGAATTGAAAACATTCCTAAACAGCAGACAATCACAGCCAAAGTGTGGGAATTGAAAACATTCCTAAACAGCACTCTGCTAATGAAGGAAGCACACAAAATCATTTGCTCCTGTTGATTATCATTGGATTGTAACAAGTAAACTAAAATAGTGAAGCTGGAACCAGCTTGAAGTGGCCAACAGAAAGATTGAATTGAAATGACAAGCACCGTGGCCAATACCTACATCTTAATTCCAATACCTACATCTTAATTCCAATACTTATACATCTCAATTCTAATACCTACATCTTAATTCCAGTACCTACATCTTAATTCTAGTACCTACATCTTAATTCCAATACATACATCTATTTCCATTACCTACATCATAACTCCAATACCTCATCCTGATTCTTATGATTAAGAAATACATGATAAAATATTTTTGCACAAGCTTGAACGTTAATTGAATTTCAAGCACTATCACATTATACTGCAAGTGAATTATGTTGATTCTTCGCCTAATTATACTATTTCACATCTCCAACTGTATATTGTGTCTAGGATCCCATTAACTTCATCACACTCTCAGTGTGTTTTGATGACTATAATGGAGAGTGAAACAACAGAAGATCCGACCTGGGTCCAACACGTGCCCCTTATTGATACTACCAGTCACTTCACCCATTAGGGTGAGAGAGTTTGTGGTGGGAATATTCAAACATTGTGTCTCATGGGACCATAAATGGAGTATCATAATAAAAACTCCACCCTTCATGGGTGCTCCCCCCCCCCCCCCCCCCCCCAGGAAATATAATTGTTCATGTGCATACATGAGGGCTCAAAGCCAGTGAAATATTCCAAACTACACCACAGGTAAAATAGTAGAGTGGGAAATAGAGAACATTGTGACAGAGCAAACTGAAGCATCACATTTACAGTGCAGTATGAATCCAGAAAAACAAGACAATCACACCCCTGCTTCGAAATATTCCATTATGTTGGCTTTGAACACTGGGCCGTGGGAAGCAAATTTAAACCTGTACGGCCATTGAAACTGCACCCACTTTAGTCAATTAACCTAGCATAATAGTTGCAATTATAATTATGAAAACGTAAAAACGATTAAAACGTAACAATCGGTTAGTGAAACAACTTACTGTCCAAAGATGTTCCGTCTGTGGTCACAATAAGCTACAAACTCTTTAATAAGGTTTAAAGATAGTGTGCATTAGTCGCATTCTTGCGCCTATGAAGTGAAATTAAACTGTTTAGCTAACCTCGGCTTGAACAATCTTGGTTTCAGCAAAGTCCTCGGTGAAAGTACAATATTGGTAAGTTGCAAAGAATGAAGTATTACAAAAAGTATACCATGATAAATGTGTGCCATAACCACAAAATGTTTTCCAATTTTAAAGCCGGACATTCAAAGCTTTATTATTTTTATTACAATAGCTATATAGTTTATGTAAAAGCAATAGAAACTGCTAATAAAACTTGGTCTCCCCTTAAAATGTGTTAGAAAATCCAACATCTTGAGTGCCCCAGTAATAAAGGAAAGATCATCATGAAAAAAATGCATATTTGGTAATGCTAGTTAACTTGTTTGTCATGCCCACTCATTACAAAAACCTGTATGACCATGGCAGTAGTGGCTGTTGTGGTTTCTATGGCCTGAAACATGCACCATTACAAAAATAGGCACATAAACACTTCATAATTTAGCTACCTACTTCATCTGTAGGCTAACCACAACAAAGTTCACATCATTACTTTAAATATCAAATGAAGGAGCAAAAAAAAATTAATTACAGACGACTCGTTAATATGTGACATTATGCACATATTTTTTTTATCTAGGATGTACGATTATCTAATAAACCATGTAGCTAGAGGCGACACAAAATATCAAAATCTGCTTCGAAATACTTCGTTGTTTTCGAGGGGGCAGTAATTCTATTCACTATTCACCGACAACAATACACGGAATGCTCAAATATAGCGTACATTGCAAGTAACTTAGTAACTATCTCAGTTTCTTCTACATTGCTCGTTTGCTGCTGACAACACGGCAGAACAAACACTTCGTGACCACAGCAGCCAGCCAGCCTCGTTCGTATTAAACCCCTTTACCAGGTTTAGAGACTCTAGCTCCGCCCCCTTTCGCGATTTTTCTTGTGGGTGGGATTCTGACTCCTGCACAAAAGTCACGGGACCCTACCTGAATGAAGTTCAAAGGTCATAGGAAAAAACTAGAGAAAGCTTCTTCTTTGAGTGAGGTTTATTTATTGTCGTTACTTCAGTTACCAGCTAAAGGGAGTTAAGTTCGGTAGTGTAATAATGGCTCTGTCAGACGCTCAAGTGGAGAAGCAGGTGAACATGAGCGGGTGATTGAAATGGGAAGCACGATGAAATGTAGCTCCCCTATCTAATTAGGCATTTCAATGAGTGCGTTATATAACACGACTTATAGTACTTCTAAATATTCCAGATCAACCATATGAGAAAATTCATCCAGCAAGAAGCTCAGGAGAAAGCAGAGGAGATTCACATCAAGGTGAGCCACTGTCATTTGGACAGGGCTGGTTATGCTTAGCAGACATTCACTGAACACTTCGTAGATGCACCAGTCACAGTCTCTGTGGCATGTTGTTCTAGAGATCACTCATACATTAAATTAGAAGGAATCATAAGACATTGATAGCTACAATGGTTCAGAGAGCTGAGACATTGATAGCTACAGTGGTTCAGAGAGCTTGAGACATTGATAGTTGCAGTAGTTCAGGGAACTGATGCTATCTTCTTAAAGAGCTGGCAGTTTGAAAGTTCATAATTAATACGGTGTCTAGGGTCATTGTGAATGGATGTGCTGCAGTCTGTTAATAAAATTAGTAGACTTCTCATGGGCTTGACAGAGATAAATATATATGATTAAGACATTACAATAGGGGAAGTTCACCAAATTTATTAACTTGTTTTTCATTCAGTCATTTGGGTTCATTCAACTTTTACGATGAGCAATTCTGTGCAAGAATTTTGTTGTTGTTTTGTTGTTGATTATTGTTTGTTTTTGGTTGTTGCCGTGGTTTACTGAACTAATAGGACAGTATACCTGTTTACCAAATATACTAATTTAGTATGATAATGGGAGAGTTTTATATTGTTTTTGTCTTGTTTTGTTTTTGGTTTCTTGTTATTTTTTAAACACACTTTAATGTAATGTTATTGTCAACCAATTGCATGTTTTTCCTTCCCACCACATGACATTGTCACTATCACTTTTCCCGGGTATGTGGCATCAGTCGCAGTGGCTGTTGTTGGCATGTATCCATACAAAGGAGCAAGCAGAAGTAGCAATGTTTGCAGAATGTCTGGCTATTCTCCTTCTTTTGTTCCTGTGAATTGCTAGCTGCTTACGCATGCAGTGCTGACCTTGTGAGGGGACATGTGTTAATGACCCGGGCGTGAATGACTCTGTTCCTCCCACAAGGTATCAGGTAGTGTGCAAGATCATAAGACATGGATGGCTGAGCTTGCTGGTTGAGCTGTTACTCTAACTGGCTGTTTTTAGGGTGCATAGAATCGAAGAAGCTCATTAGCTGAAGGATGTCAGTGTAGTAAGACTCATCTGCACCAATGGTGGCACATTTTGGTGATAGAAGAGCTGTCTCCTGCTGTTGGTTGGCTTTCTCTCTCCTTGCTTTGTATTTATCTCATGTCGTTAAACTAGTCACCTACATGTTTGACAAGGCAAACATGTAATTACCTTCAACTGGTTCAGGTAACTACTTCCACTTCATTGTGCAGTTGATGCATTGGAAGCAGTATGAGAGATGAATCTCAACAATGAAGAGGGTAATAGGAAGACAATGAAAAAGCTAACGTCATTTTGAGGGGAAAATAAGTAGTTTTTTATATTCAGCAAGAAGTAAGACTGGTTGGTTTAGTTGTGCAGGTCAATCTCTAATAAATTCATACTAAAAACCCATATTTCCCCAGTTATGGTGTTTTGTTGTTTACATATGTCTTGTACTGTAATGCATTATATCATGTTCAACTATTGTGGTGAGACATGTTGCCTTTATTGGCTTGTCCATGTGGTCCACCATACCATGGCTGTCTCCATGTGGTCCGTGTCTGTCTCCATGTGGTCCCTGTCTGTCTCCATGTGGTCCCTGTCTGTCTCCATGTGGTCCCTGTCTGTCTCCATGTGGTCCCTGTCTGTCTCCATGTGGTCCCTGTCTGTCGCCATGTGGTCCCTGTCTGTCTCCATGTGGTCCATGTCTGTCTCCATGTTTGCAGGCTGAGGAAGAGTTCAACATAGAGAAAGGCAGGTTGCTGCAGAATGAGAAGCGTAAGGTTGCAAACTTCTATGAGAGGAAGGAGAAGCAGTTGGAGCTGCAGAGGAAAATGTGAGTAGAATGAAGGAGGTCGAGAGGTGAGGGGGTGTTTTAAGTCCACAGTGTCTCTTATATCTGATGGCTTAAAATAAGTTCAGTCAGTCAGTCAGTCTGTCTGTCTGTCTGACATTTGTCCATTCTGTCTATTTTATCAATTCAAAGTATAAATCTGAAAGAGTTTTTATTTATCTTTTTTTATTTTTTTTTATTTTTATTTTTTTATTTTTTTATTCCTGGTGTTAAGTATTGTAGTCATTGTGTATAACAAACTCACACAGTCTCACAAGTCACTATTTTTATTTAGAGTATTTCTGTGTTATATTCACCCCTGGTGATAAGAATAGCATTGAGGTGTCCATACGACTTCCAGGTATAAGTAAAGGAAGAGGATACTGCCTTCCTCTCTCCCTTCCTTCCTTCCTCCATCTCTGATGGTCCACTGCATAGATGAACTTCTGGGAGTTATAATTGTATCTTCTAGTATTGTATGATACTGTGTGTGTGCGTGTGTGTGTGTGTGTTTGTGTGTGTGCAGTCAGCACTCTAACTTGTTGAACCAGGCCAGACTGTCCACTCTGAAGATGCGAGATGACAGTGTCAAGGACATTGTAGAAGAAGCCAGAGGAAGGTTGGAAGACCTGACCAGGGATAGAGCTAAGTATACTACCATGATCAAGGCCCTTATTGTGCAGGTGTGTGTGTGTGGGTTGTGGGGGAGGGGGTGTGATGTATATGTGTGTGTGGATTGGCGGGTAAGTGGGGTGTATTGGTGGAGTGTGGATTGGTATGTTAAGTGTGTGAATGTGTGTGTGTGAGCAGGAGGGTGTTCTAAGATTTAGACAGTTCTATCTAATATGTTCATGTTACCATGTGTGCATGCACACACGTATGTACTCACACACACATTGACACACATACATACACACACCGACATATGCCAAAGACATGATTATGTTCTATTTGAGAGAAGAAGGGAACTTCTATCTGTCCGTTATGTTTGTGCAGGGTATGTGTCAACTTCTTGAGACTAATGTGGTCATTAGATGTCGTCAGAAGGACGTCGCCTTGGTCAAGGTAAGTAGGTCACATGAGGTCACATCATATTATCACAAATATCGTGTAGTAGTGCGGATATATTTGTGTCTGGAAATATTTTCTTTTTTATTTCTTTCTTTTTACTCCATTATTTTAACACTTGCATAAGACCGCATGCACAGAACCAGGAGTTCACTGGCCTCCGCTACCCAAGGGTTCACTGGCCTCCGCTACCCATGGTTTGCTGGCCTTTGCTACCCATGGGTTTGCTGGCCTTTGCTACCCATGAGTTCACTGGCCTCCGCTACCCATGGGTTCACTGGCCTCCGCTACCCATGGTTTGCTGGCCTTTGCTACCCATGGGTTCGCTGGCCTTTGCTACCCATGGGTTTGCTGGCCTTTGCATGGGCTTGCTGGCCTTTGCTACCCATGGGTTTGCTGGCCTCTGCTACCCATGGGTTTGCTGGCCTTTGCTACCCATGGGTTTGCTGGCCTTTGCTACCCATGGGTTTGCTGGCCTTTGCTACCCATGGGTTTGCTGGCCTTTGCTACCCATGGGTTTGCTGGCCTCCGCTACCCATGGGTTTGCTGGCCTCCGCTACCCATGAGTAATTAAAAATATATGCTTTTTTCTAACCATTTCTTCAAGGTTGCTGTAAATAAATTGTTGGATTCAACACATTTATAAGACTATTCCACAAAGTGTGCATAGCTAAACATACAACTGCTATCACGTATCTTACTGACAACTACTATCACGTATCTTACGTATCTTACTGACAATTGCTGTCACGTATCTTACTGACAACTGCTATCACGTATCTTACTGACAACTGCTATCACGTATCTTACTGACAACTGCTATCACGTGTCTTACTGACAACTGCTATCACGTATCTTACTGACAACTGCTATCACGTATCTTACTGACAACTGCTATCACGTGTCTTACTGACAACTGCTATCACGTGTCTTACTGACAAGTGCTATCACGTATCTTACTGACAAGTGCTATCACGTATCTTACTGACAACTGCTATCACGTATCTTACTGACAACTGCTATCACGTATCTTACTGACAACTGCTATCAGGTATCTTACTGACAACTGCTATCACGTATCTTACTGACAACTGCTATCACGTATCTTACTGACAACTGCTATCACGTGTCTTACTGACAACTACTATCACGTGTCTTACTGACAACTGCTATCACGTGTCTTACTGACAACTGCTATCACGTATCTTACTGACAACTGCTATCACGTATCTTACTGACAACTGCTATCACGTATCTTACTGACAACTGCTATCACGTATCTTACTGACAACTGCTATCACGTATCTTACTGACAACACTGAATGCTATCAAAGCCGTTTGTATGTTGAACTTCAATTTGTACATAAATTAACAGTGGAGTGAATGTACAGACTGTACCCTTTTCTCTCCAACTTAACTTTATTAGCAGACTTTGTGATATTTATTTTCTTATTATTATTTCTTTCATCTTTTTTTTGTTGTTGTTTTTTTTGTTTTGTTTTTGTTTTGTTTTTTGCCAACTTTCAGAGAGTAGTTGACTGGCATCACTCTGAGCTGTGGTAGCAGATGAGGCAAAACAAGTATAAGGTTACAACACGAGGTAGAGGTCGGTGTGGGATTTACACGACCAAAGGGCCGAAGGCCTGAGGAGAGCGTAAATTTCTTACAGACCCTAAATGGAGTGGTGCAATGGTGCTCATTAAGACTAAATAACATGGTACTTTGCCCTGAAAGAACAGAGAAGATGACATTCTCAGCTTAAATGGATCCTTTCCACCATTAGTTTGATTTTTGCATACCACAGGCAGCTTGTTATTTTACTTTATGGTGGTAGAGTTCCTTTCAAGGTCTTGAGCCACTTGTGTATTATGAAGACACTAGACTTGCTCGTATTTGAAATGAGACAGGCATTATGACTCACTCTTGGCACAGATGTACTGTTCTGTTCTGCAGTTGATTATTTCTATAATTTTTGTCTATGGTAGTCTGTTCTTCCTGAGGCTCTGGATGAGTATGAGAAGAAGAGTAAGATAAAAGGACGTGTGATTGTGGACGACAGCAACTCCCTGCCACCCGATAGGTTAGTTTGTGTGTTCTTTCTTGTGACAAATGAAGTTTGCTAATCCTTTGAACAATCACCGAACATTAATACTGTATAGTAAGGTAGATGGAAGATGACTGGGAAAATAAGACTGCTCAATATGACAAAGAGAGCATAAGCACTGACTTTTGAAGATAAAGAGGGAAGGGGGGGTGGGGGGCAAGCGGTGATATGGGGAGTGGGGGGGGCGGGGGAAAGGAAGGAGGGAGGAGTGGGGGG
>WLWD01005618.1_pt1 | contig 11532 bp, 5 predicted proteins | sample 6712731 | NCBI WGS metagenome assembly WLWD01 (sample SAMN12718690, study PRJNA576275) | sponge metagenome | isolation source: marine sponge | host: Mycale hentscheli | place: New Zealand: South Island, Marlborough, Capsize Point | collected 2014-11-01
ATACAGGGCCACACTGACACAGTTCAGTGCATACAGTGCCACACTGACACAGTTCAGTGCATACAGTGCCACACTGACACAGTTCAGTGCATACAGGGCCACACTGACACAGTTCAGTGCATACAGGGCCACACTGACACAGTTCAGAGCATACAGTGCCACACAGACACTGTTCAGTGCATACAGGGCCACACTGACACAGTTCAGTGCATACAGTGCCCTGACACTGTTCAGTGCATACAGTGCCACACTGACACTGTTCAGTGCATACAGTGCCACACTGACACAGTTCAGTGCATACAGGGCCACACAGACACAGTTCAGTGCATACAGTGCCACACTGACACAGTTCAGTGCATACAGTGCCACACTGACACAGTTCAGTGCATACAGTGCCACACTGACACAGTTCAGTGCATACAGTGCCACACTGACACAGTTCAGTGCATACAGTGCCACACTGACACAGTTCAGTGCATACAGTGCCACACTGACACAGTTCAGTGCATACAGTGCCACACTGACACAGTTCAGTGCATACAGTGCCACACTGACACAGTTCAGTGCATACAGTGCCACACTGACACAGTTCAGTGCATACAGTGCCACACTGACACAGTTCAGTGCATACAGTGCCACACTGACACAGTTCAGTGCATACAGTGCCACACAGACACAGTTCAGTGCATACAGTGCCACACTGACACAGTTCAGTGCATACAGTGCCACACTGACACAGTTCAGTGCATACAGTGCCACACTGACACAGTTCAGTGCATACAGTGCCACACTGACACAGTTCAGTGCATACAGTGCCACACAGACACAGTTCAGTGCATACAGTGCCACACTGACACAGTTCAGTGCATACAGTGCCACCCAGACACAGTGTCATGCATCAGTGCCACACTACCAGTTTCAGTGCATACATTGCCACACTGACACAGTTTCAGTGCATACAGTGCCGACACTGACAACAGTTTACGTGCATACAGTGCCACACGGACACAGTTTTCAGTGCAATACAGTGCCACACTGAACAACGTTTCAGTGCATACAGTGCCCACACTGACACAGTTTCATGTGCATAAGTGCCACACTGACACAGTTCAGTCATCAGTGGCCACACTGACAGTTCCAGTGCAACAGTTCCACACAACTGACAACAGTTCAGTGCATACGTGCCACACAGAACCAGTTCTGCATACCTGTGGCCACACAGACCAGTTCATGCATACAGTGCCACACTGACAAACAGTTCGTGCATAACCTGCCCACACTGACACAGTTCAGTGCTACAGTGGCCACCACTGACACAGTTCAGTGCATACAGTGCCACACTGACACAGTTCAGTGCATACAGTGCCACACTGACACAGTTCAGTGCATACAGTGCCACACTGACACAGTTCAGTGCATACAGTGCCACACTGACACAGTTCAGTGCAGTGCCACACAGACACAGTTCAGTGCATACAGTGCCACACAGACACAGTTCAGTGCATACAGGGCCACATTGACACAGTTCAGTGCATACAGTGCCACACTGACACAGTTCAGTGCCTACAGTGCCACACAGACACAGTTCAGTGCATACAGTGCCACACTGACCATTCTTGCGATACCGTGCCACACTGACACAGTTCAGTGCAGTGCCAACAGATCAAGTTCAAGTTCATACAGTGCCACACAGACTATTTCATGCATACAGGGCCATACTGACACAGTTCAGTGCATACAGTGCCACACTGACACAGTTCAGTGCATACAGTGCCACACTGACACAGTTCAGTGCATACAGTGCCACACAGACACAGTTCAGTGCATACAGTGCCACACAGACACAGTTCAGTGCATACAGTGCCACACTGACACAGTTCAGTGCATACAGTGCCACACTGACACAGTTCAGTGCATACAGTGCCACACAGACACAGTTCAGTGCATACAGTGCCACACTGACACAGTTCAGTGCATACAGTGCCACACTGACACAGTTCAGTGCATACAGTGCCACACTGACACAGTTCAGTGCATACAGTGCCACACAGACACAGTTCAGTGCATCCAGTGCCCCCTGGACACGTTTCAGTGCAATACCGTGCCACACTGACACATTCGTTGCATACATTTCCACACTGACAACAGTTTCATGCATACAGTTGCCACACGACCACAGTTTCTGCAACAGTGCCACACAGACACAGTTTCAGTGCATACAGTGCCACAACTGTACACAGTTTCAGTGCATACAGTGCCACACTGACACATTCAAAGTGCATACAGTGCCACACAGAACATTTCAGTGCATTACAGTGCCAACTGACACAGTTCATTGCACTACAGTGCCACCTGACACAGTTCAGTGCATCAGTGCCACACTGACACAGTGTTTCCGTGCCTACAGTTCCACACAGACACAGTTTTCGGGCATACTGTGGCCACACAGACAACGTTAAGTGCATCAGGTGCCACACTGACACAGTTCAGTGCATACAGTGGCCACACTGCACAGTTCAGTGCATACAGTGTCCACACGGACACAGTTCAGTGGCATACAGGGCCAAACTGACACAGTTCAGTGCCTACAGTGCCACACTGACACAGTTCAGTGCATACAGTGCCACACAGACACAGTTCAGTGCATACAGTGCCACACTGACACAGTTCAGTGCATACAGTGCCACACTGACACAGTTCAGTGCATACAGTGCCACACTGACACAGTTCAGTGCATACAGTGCCACACTGACACTGTTCAGTGCATACAGGGCCACACTGACACAGTTCAGTGCATACAGTGCCACACTGACACAGTTCAGTGCATACAGTGCCACACTGACACAGTTCAGTGCATACAGTGCCACACTGACACAGTTCGGTGCATACAGTGCCACACTGACACAGTTCAGTGCATACAGTGCCACACTGACACAGTTCAGTGCATACAGTGCCACACTGACACAGTTCAGTGCATACAGTGCCACACTGACACAGTTCAGTGCATACAGTGCCACACAGACACAGTTCAGTGCATACAGTGCCACACTGACACAGTTCAGTGCATACAGTGCCACACTGACACAGTTCAGTGCATACAGTGCCACACTGACACAGTTCAGTGCATACAGTGCCACACTGACACAGTTCAGTGCATACAGTGCCACACTGACACAGTTCAGTGCATTCTGCATAATCATTGTTGTGAGAGCAATTTGTCTTACTTTTTTCTTTGATATGTTTAGTAGCATCTATAGGTTGGTGTAGAGCCAATACCTTTGGGCATGTTGAAGTACTTGTTGAAGTACTTGTTGAAGTACTTGTTGAAGTACTTGTTGAAGTACTTATTGAAGTACTTGAGATGATTGCTGAACCAAGGTTGACCGATCTATATAAAATGCTTTGCAAATCTGTGACAGGTGTTTAATTAAAAGAAAAGTGCAATTTGCTAGGAAGGCAAGACCATTCTTTGAACTTAAGACAGAAATATATACACACATTTAACATTTCTGTAATTTGAATGTTTATTTACAGATGTATTGCACCCAACGATATCTTCATCAGTGACTGCTACATCAGCTACTCTGTCCTTCTCTCAACCTACCAATAGTTTGTCAGTAGATATTTACACAGTTATATTGACTGGTACTACTTGTAATGGAGTCCCTACTAGATCAGGAACTACTACCAGTAACTCAGTAACTATTAGTAATCTGAACGCTGGTATTCGATACTCTGTAGTTGCTGTTGGTAGACATAATTTGGCAGAATTAGAAGGCACTGGAAGTGCAACTCTGACTACAAGTGAGGCAGGTAATAATATTCAGAGTAATTGTTCACAAGTCATTTATAGAATTGATCCAATAATTAATTAAGTCATATGATATACTATCACATTGATACAGCTCCTAGTGGAAGTCCTGGTTCTTTCTTGTGAAAGCATAGGTTGAGGAACATAATATTATATATACTTGGTGTGGTCAACTTCCAACTAATGTTGTTTTGGTTGAATCTTTACATTTTAGTTTTAGTTTTAGTTTTTGACAAAACGTTTTTCAAGATTAATTTTAGTTTTAGTTTTTTCACTAGCAAAGACTACAATTTTAGTTTTAGTTTTAGTTTTTCAAATTTACTTACTTCTTTTTAAATTTTAGTTTTGGTTTCTTAGAATTAAAATTTTTTTTTAAATTCAAGTCATATTTTAAATAGTTTTTGTTTTTCAAATGCAGACTTCAATTTAGTTTTTTTTGTTCCACCATATAGCTGGATTTAGAGTTTTTTTTTGTTTTTGTTGTTAACAGGAGTACAATAATTTAGTTTTTTAAATAATTATTACCTGTGGCCAGTCTCTACTGAACAGACGGCAAATACAGCAGGAGACAGAATGATTTGGCATGCATGTGCAAAGGGAGGGGGCAGGACTAGATAGTCAAGCAACTGCAGATGCTGTCCAACAGTTTCTTAGCCAAGCAATTACTCAGGTACTACGAAGAAACAATTGGGTAAAGGGTTTGCTTCCTGGGACTACCACTGGTCATTCGTCTTCTTTCAAAGATGTCACTTCAAATAGTTCCTGACAAAATACACTCAGCTACTAAGAAATGATCTACTTAGTTTTTAGTCTGGTAAAGAGTTGTCAATACCATAGAATTTCTAAGGCATTACCTCACAATTCAATTGTAAATAGGCTATTACTGATGACGTACAATCATAGGTGAAGAACTAGGGGACCTAGTGGCCACAGGTCCCAAGATTATTAGAAGTATGGTTTTGACCCCCCTCCCAACCCCCATAAGATTTTATGTTTATGAATTGTGTATGTGGACTAAATTTTGACTCTCGTTTTGTTAACATCACATCTATTCTCAATACGCATAAGAGGGTTTGAAGTAGTGTTGTTTTGGTTAACTAAAACTAAAACTAAGAATAATTTTAGTTACACCTAAAACATTTTAGTAAACGAACCAAAACTAAATTTCATAGGATGATAATAACTAAAACTAAAAGTCTTAGAGTTCTTGAATAAAAACTAAAACAAAAATTATTTTTTAATCAAAACTAAAAATATAGCTAGTTACTAGTCATTTGGAAAGTCAGAATTGCTTCAATTCTTGATACACAAGATGATACTGTTTCTTGAGGTAAGAACGTACTTTAGTATTGTTTGATATAATTAATGGTCAATGGCTGTATACACATTAATAGTAACTGTTGCTGTATAAAACAAATCCCTGCTTTCAAGAGCTACAGGCACTTTACTTAAAGAAGAGCTAAAGTTGTACTGAGAAGCTATCATTTCTCTGAATGATAGAGGTAAGAGAAGATTGCTGTAGTAGTTAACTAAAATGAATGTTATGGCCAAATGCTTGTAACATTAAAATAGAACTACTATAATACATAGTGCAGGAGAGTGAGCAAGAGCAGTCTATTAAATAAGCATAGTCATTTTGTCATACAAGCTAGTGCTCTAGTCTCAGAAATAGTAAAATTTAACCATTATCAGAATTAAGATGTAAATTCAGTTGTAATTTAATATTACAACTGCAGGCTCACTCCCTCACTCACTTGTTTGTACACATGCACACTACTAGTTCATATATAATTATGTATGTAGACATACTATGTCATTTTGTATATTGGCTATCACATTTTTTTTGTTAACTCGGATGATAATCGTATCTCATACTCCACTAAATGGATTCCTTTGGTTCACTGGTATTATCCAAAGAAATTTAATTGTTTACCAATTTGAATTAGGTTGTCTCTGACATGTCTGGATTATTTGGAGACTAGTTACAAACTTACCAACTTCCATTCTATTTGAATTAGTGGCAAGTTATCTTGGCTAATGGCTAGTTTGTCATAAGTATACATACACATATCTAAAAGTGTGAGCATTAGTGCTACTATTTTCTTACTTATTCATTTGCATGCGTACTAAAACTTACATCTACAAGCTTCATTCAAATGGGTAAATATTCTCCATCAGTAAACACTGTACTATGTTGAGCTAATCTATAATCATTATAGTTAAAGCTTACCTAAACTTACTTCTATTCATTTCTATACATATGTGACCTGATTCCATTTATTCTATAGTTTTTCACCTCCATACATTCCCAACCACATGCCCACTTTATCTGTTACTCTATCCCCTTCACCCATTTCCCATCAGTTTTCTATGCATTTGCTGACAGCCTTTACTTAAACCACTGAACATCTTGGAGGAGTAGCAGAGATAAGCTATCTGGGTGTAGCTACTTTTCAGTCTCCCAGGATTAGTCGGTCTGAGGATAGCTTAGATGTGTGCCCTGAGGTTTGCAAAGTCTGGTGTCAGCAACTCTCTACTGTTAGTCTCTCCACTCAGCCCAGTACCATAACATATGCCCTACACAACAGTATTATTCTTACTAAAAGTTAATTAGTTAGTACTAGCTGAATATCCACATAAACTGAAAGCCCTATTCACTGGATCCTGCACTTAGCCTAGGAACTTCAGGCAAAATGTCAGAAATATAACAGTGCCTTATTCAGTCTATACACAAGCTATACACATGATTTGTTCCCATGGTATTTTAGGTTCTGTTGTAATGGTGTTCAGCAAACTTGTCCAGTCTTGTCCTTCCTGTCAGTGTAGATAAGTTTACTGCAAAGTCAAAGTGCAACAACAACAATTCATTTAAACTTGACGTTTCAACTTCTTGCCAAAGTCCTTCAGGGTCAATGAGGTGTTTCTGAAGGGTAAGCTTACTGTTTAATTTGTTCTGAAGGGTGATTGGCATGCTGCATAGACAGCCAGCATTCAGGAAGCTCTAAACCTACGTCTCTGTTGTTGTGTGGAGTAGTCATCTGTATGTATGGAGCCACCTTGATCTTTACCCGCTACCACCGAGTCATCCATAGTGTATAGCATATCCTGCAGCTGTGGTAAAGTATATATAGGTGAAACAACTTGAAGGGCTTGAGCAGAGAGTGCAAGAACATCAGGATACTTGCAAGTGAGGAGATAAGGTTTCAGCCATTGCTGAACATGCTTGGCAGCAACATCACATTGCACCATGAAACTCTTTCACTTGGATACAATTTTTCAATTTTTATTCATATTTCTCTGCACTTATCTGATTTCTGAATTTAACTATGCATTTACCTCGCTCTATGCATATATCACAGTCTTTATCCCTAGTGATACTTGTATTACTCTTAGTTACATTGTATCCTCACTTCTTCTCACTTCTCATATACAGTCTCTGCAATTGTATTCAATATTACAATTATTATAGAAACCCTTGAGTGCCTGTCCTAATCATTGTGTTGTCATAACCATTACTTCAAAGTAATTGACTTCTAAAGAGGACTTATTCGTCAAGAAGTCAAAGCATTGGATTATGTGTTAATTAAACATTGGCTGTTAAAAACTGAGAAAATTTGCTAATAACTGCAATTATTTCAGCAGTGAATGACTTGTTTATAATGTAATGGCTATAATTATCAATAGTTAGATAAATACATGAAATTCAAATATTGCATAATAAAGGAAGTGACAAGATTAATAAATACATTACTAGCACAATGGTCGTTATGTTGCTACAGCTCCTAGTGGCAGTCCTGGTGCACCAACATCTAGTGCTGCTACATCAACTAATATCACCATCACATGGACTGAGACATCATGTCTAGACAGGAATGGAGTGATCACTGGATATACTATTAGATATGGACCTGTTAACACTTCACTTGCAACAATAGATCATACATCTACTGACAGAAGTAGAGTAATATCTGGTCTGACACCCTTTACCAACTACACAGTCTCAGTGAGAGGAGTAAATAGTGCTGGACCTGGAGGCTATTCAGAAGAGGCTGTCATAAGGACGGATGAAGATAGTGAGTTTATAAAAAAAGCATACTGTTAGATTTTTTAGCTAAGTTTTAGTATGCTAAAATAGGATAGGCACAATTTATAATATATACACCAAATAACATGTACGATGAATATTGTTCTATCTATTGTATACTTATGTGTGCACATTAACTTTATATACTGTGTCTACGTCTTAGCACCCACAGAAGTCAGAAATTTAAAATCAGTGCCAATGATTTTTAGTATTGTCTTCACCTGGAGTGAACCAGTCCCTCTCAATGGCATTCTCAACAGATACACTATCAGATACTCGGTGAATGGCAGCAGTGAGATAACTAACACAACAAGGGACACCACTTTTTCTATTACAGATCTGAACCCAAACACTGTAGTGTCTAATATCAGAGTCATAGCTGCTACAGGAACAGGAGATGGTCCTCCTCAGATGTTAAAAGACATAACTACTCTAGACAGATACCGTGAGTTTGTAAATATTCACTTATACCTTTATATGATAGCTATAACTTTTTTTTTTGGTTATGTACTAATTGCTTGCTTGCTTGATGTGTGATTTTTGTTGATTTTAATCTCATTCAAGTGATCGCCTATGAGTTAATTCTAACATTGTTTTCAATTTTTTTAGTAGAAATCAATTATTTTTTATAATTTTTCAAGTGATTGCAGCCAAGCTAAAATATTATTATCAGATAAGTACAAATAGAGTTAAATAGCACTGGGGAAAACGTGACAGCAATGACTTTTCAGTTTTAAAAACAAGCTAGTGTTTGGGCAGATTTAAATGTTGATGTTTGACAATCAGTTTACAGGAGTTGAAATAGTATACTGCTTAAGAAATATAATTGGCTCTAAGCGTCGATTTTGTGTTAGCCTTAAAATATTTTAACTATTTGAATTATATCAATTTTTTATGAATTTATCATAATTAAAATGCAGCTCTACTTTACTACATTAAACAAAAATGGATGAAATATTTTGTATTGTAGACTTAAACACAAACGCTTCCTTATTAATATAATCAATTGGCTAACATTATAACAAGACAAGTAGTCGAAACTTCGAGTTAAGTTTTAATTAACATATACTGGCTATTAGAGAAAATTTCTACTATTATAACAATGCTTTTACATTGCAGCTAGTCACTACTTACTTTTATACTAACTAAATATGCATTCTTGTTTGCTTGTATCTTAATGTATAGATGACTGCTTCATTAATGCTATTCCACTGACAATTAGAATGAATTCAGGAACAACGGCAGACAATTGTAGAAACATGAGTCAAAATCAAGAAGGTATTTTGGCTGGAGTATTGCAACTTCTGTACACAGAGTTTGGTGTGAATCCCCTGGGGCAATCTAGAGACTGTCCTGTTGAGTCATGTGACAGTGTACAGCTGCCTGGAATGTACTGGATCAAGAATGGAACAGAAACCATACAACAGTACTGTTTCTGAAACACTTGATAACTTGACGGAACACATTAGTCAATAGCTTTAGAATTGTTGATAATATAGTTTTTACTTTTTTTTTAAATGAGATTAAATGTATGACTACCAATAGGATGAATAACAATAGGAGTTCACTCTAAGTGTACTATAATTTCATTAAAAAAAGAAAGTTGAAGCTGTTCAATGCATTATTGTACTATTCACTAGTCATAAATTCTTTCAATACTAACATTTCAATCATTAAATAATGGCCATCATCAATGTGTGGATGATGTATTGCAAAAGCACTAGATTTAGAAAGATCGTATTATTTAAGGCTATAGCATAAAATTTTCCTGTTTCTCATCCTCGAAAAATTTAAAATTCAATGCCTGTGGGTGCTACAGTTAAAAAAACATGGCTGTGAAAACAAACAGACACAATATCAGAATGTTATTTAGCTATATTCTAGGCGGGTGTTTGTGAGGTCTCTAGCTATTTATGAGGCACAGTCAGTATCTAGCTATTTCTAGACGGGTGTTTGTGAGGTCTCTAGCTATTTATGAGACAGAGTCAGTATCTAGCTATTTCTAGGTGGGTGTTTGTGAGATCTCTAGCTATTTATGAGACACAGTCAATATCTAGCTATTTCTAGGCGGGTGTTTGTGAGGTCTCTAGCTATTTATGAGAAACAGTCAGTATCTAGCTATTTCTAGGTGGTGTTTGTGAGGTCTCTAGCTATTTATGAGACACAGTCAGTATCTAGCTATTTCTAGGCGGGTGTTTGTGAGATCTCTAGCTATTTATGAGACATCGTCAGTATCTAGCTATTTCTAGATGGGTGTTTGTGAGATCTCTAGCTATTTATGAGACACAGTCAGTACCTAGCTATTTCTAGGCGGGTGTTTGTGAGATCTCTAGCTATTTATGAGACACAGAATCTAGCTATTTCTAGATGGGTGTTTGTGAGATCTCTAGCTATTTATGAGACACAGTATCTACCTATTTCTAGACGGGTGTTTGTGAGGTCTCTAGTAATTTATGAGACACAGTCAGTATCTAGCTATTTCTAGACGGGTGCTTGTGAGATCTCTAGTTTTTTTCAGTCCTTGTTGTAGCTACAAGGTATTTATCCAAAATTTAAAAAAATTGTAAAATAAATTTAAAAATTCTCAAAAAAGCTGGGGATCAAGAAAGACAAAAGTCAAACTAAGTCCCATGTGTTTGACAACTCTCAGTACTTTGAAGTTGACAAACGGCAAGACAGTGATTTAGGGGTGTAGAATCACCTACTTAATTTGGTCATATTATATAATACTTTTCTTTAGAATTAGCACTGTGGCTTTAAATTCCTTGTTTCCATACTTTTTAGAGCTACCCTAAATGATTTTTTAAACATTTATAAAAGTTTTTTTTCACAACTAGTAAATACAAGTGGTGCATTTGAGCACAAATAGTGAGCAAGCCTGTATGTAAGGTTACATTATGTTGTTGTTTTTATTATCATTAGTTTTAACTTCTAACACTTCTGCTTCTAAAAAATGGTTGGGTTTTTAAGTTACGTATATACGATAAAGGGGTTTCAATGCCATAGTAACCACTTGCTCCATCTGTTTGACTTAAAAATACAACAAGCAAAGCAAAAGGCATTTCTAAGGAATTACCACACAAATGAACCTAACAATATATTATTAAGGAATGCTGTAGTGGCAAAAAAATAATAAGCTGTTTAAAGGCAGCTAATATATTGTGCACTATTCCAATCTCTAACTCATTTTTCATATACTACTTGTATGGGAGCCATAATGTTGTGCTCACAGACCACAAGTCATTATAGACCTTGATGTCTGTTAAAGGCAGAAAAAGAGGGGGCTACTCAACTGGAGTCTTAGTACTCTTTCTATGTGCATCGACCAGGTGAACTGAATTGTGCATTAGATTGCCTGAGTAGACAGAACTGGAATCACCTGCATTTGTTGAGGCGAAGCCAACTGAAGGAAGGGGAGATGTAGGCACATGCCTACATGAGAAGAACAAAGACTTGAAAAACATGACCATTTTCCTATTTATAAATTATATATTTAATTTTGCAGTTTATTTGTTACAATTATTAAATTATTTTTTAATTCCTTTAGTAACAAAAATATATACTCTATCACTAGTGGTGTGTTTGAACACGTACAGATGGCAAGTGAACCTGCTTAGTTAGCTTACATAAAACTGTA
>WLWD01005572.1_pt1 | contig 11524 bp, 7 predicted proteins | sample 6712731 | NCBI WGS metagenome assembly WLWD01 (sample SAMN12718690, study PRJNA576275) | sponge metagenome | isolation source: marine sponge | host: Mycale hentscheli | place: New Zealand: South Island, Marlborough, Capsize Point | collected 2014-11-01
AAGTGATCTAGATGGGCTGTCTAAAGAGGTATGAATGATATTTCCAAAACAAGATGCAGTAAGCCGACCCTTCCTATATTCATACCATAGCAGACTTTTTGACTGCTTTGATGTGACCCCGAAACAGATATTGTGATTCCTCTATTGTTAAACCCATCTCCTCAAAAACTCTGGCACATTCATGTTCCAATTCTTCCTCTTCTAAATTCGTATACTTCATCCTCCCCAAAGACATTATGGGGGTTGGTAGGCCAGAGAGTGTGGGATACTTCTTATATTTGTGCTGCAATGTTTTATCTTCATAGCATGAACTTAGCACAGCAGCCTTAGGAGCCAATTTACGTAGATTACTGAAAAACTCATTCTTTTCATCTTCTTTTGGCTGAGGCACTATCTTTCTTGCAACAGGTAAAACATCTTTATTATCTTCTCTTTTTGGCTGGGTAAAGTTGATATCAATAACTCTAGAAGGCTGATGCTACATTATTATGTAAAAAAATATATATCAGTTTTGGAATTAATTGTAAGCATGGTTTACCTTTTGTGTGAACACTTTATTCCAACCACATTGGTTAGCCGCCACAGATGTGTAGCCATTTCTAACAGTATACTCTATCTTGAATAGAATCGCTGCTGCATGTGAGAAACCCTCTCCGAGTCTATCAGTGGAAATAAAATTCACCCACTACTAAATAATGCAATCATAGCTGGTCAAAGTGCTACCTTACCCAGCCATACATGTACAATGAAGAGTGATTATTTCCCCATTCATTTTGGTAGCTATCCAGGCAAGATGAGCTTTGTCTGGTGAATTCTGGCTGGGGTTGACTCGTGCCATGACAACACAGTAAGCACTGGAGACATTCCAACCAAGAATATCCCTTACATGACCACTCTGAAAGTAGTTAAAGGCGTCCAAACTTTTCCACTGCATTAATTGCTGTCTATATAGACACCTGGTTGCTCTACATAGTAGCAAAAAATATGTCCATATTCTAGCTATGGCGGGCCAGAACTTCAATTCATCCACAAATTTCGACCTATTTTGAGGGTCATAAGGGTCACCCTTCTCATCCAGGTCTATTAGCTTCAGTTTTTCTAAGCATCTCGCTTTTGCTACCCGTATTCGCTCATCCTTGACTTCTAACAGAGCTCTATACCTCCAAGGGGCTTGGCTACGTTGCTGCGATCAATTCCGTTCACGCCCGTATTTTAGTCACTGTAAAAGGGACTGGTAAAGAATTATTCTTCCATTCTAATTATGTCATATGCCCTAAATTGGGCGCAAACGGCGTATCAACTTCATTGGCAACTGCACACTTCATAGAAGTTGTGGAAGTATTTAATTGCTTCATCGAGACTTTGAAGTAAGTCAGATTAGCTACTTGTTAATGTTAGACTTATAATGACCTATGAGCTGTTTCTACATAATTTTTTTTCAGCCTTCTTTTACTCGTTAGATATATTCTTTCTCTTTCACAGGCTTTTTTTTAAACAATACAGAATTTAAAAAATTTGGTCGCCACCGCCACTTACTCTATGAAATAGAAAATAGTTTTATAAGATTATAGTGGTGTACAGTACATGATGTCCCCCCTTTAAACCCCCCTCCCCCCACCACTTTGAATCATCACCTTCAATTACCTCTGCAGTGTTAGACTTATGGTGACCAATGAGTGGTGTCTTGGTGATAATATATTTGTAATATTTGTGTAGTGAACCATATTCTCTAGAGAACTCACTATAATACACACAGACTTACACCATATCCATCTTATATTATTCATGAACATGCTCATAAATTTTTACTGGCCAATTTTTTGTTTTATTTCTGCTACGTAGAGCCCCAGCCATGGCTCATATAATATAGTTATTCAATTTTCACTATGAGATAGGTTTGTACTATTATGATAACTTGTGCTTATCTGTATAAAACACCAACTTCAGAAGCAAGCCAGTAGAGGAGCTAGTAAGAGCAGTGGTGATGGACGTGTGGGTTGTTCATGTGCTAAGGGTTGCAGTCTTGTCATCACAATATTATTATCCTGTATTTGCACAAGGTAAGAATATTTGTATTTAATATGTGCTTGTCATATGGTCATTTACAGTCACTAGAATAGTTATTAGCTGAGTAAAAATATTGAATATCTTTTTTTTTTCTAATGAGTAAAAAGAAGTTGAGAAGAAAGAAATTGTGAAGCGATAAATTAGCGGAGTAAAAAAATTCCACAGATAAAAAGAATCTTGGTCTGATGAGAATGAGCACAGCAGTACCCCTTAACAGCACATACAGAATGAAGAGTTTGTTTGCCGGCTGGTTGTTGTATCTCAGTGGCAGAGCGCTTATATACATTAAAGTACCTCAATTTGTTTAAAGTTCTCATTGTATGCAAAGCCGGGCAATTAAGTAATAACAATATAATTATATTATTATTTAGCTAAACTATCAATCACTAGCAAATCTTTGAAATTAATGATTGATAAAATAAGCATGACTATTGTGTATTGTATTATTAGCTTACCAGTACACCACCTTATATAACACATGCAAGGTAATAATTAAGGGGGTGTGATGGAGCCACTACTATTTACTGCTCTTCATATATAGTTTGCAACATGTCAAAGTCTCATGTTGTATTGTAGTCATATATTTTTTCCTTAATAAAATTTGGACCCTTATGTTATTAGGGTCGTATCCACCCCAGTATATTATGCTAGACAATATTAGTTGCTCCTGAAAATAATCTATGATTTAAATTATTAAGATGGACATTTTTTCATATTATTAATCAAAATTAAATCATGTAAATCATGCCATCATAATGCTTATGCTATATAAATTGTATTTTGAAATGACTTATTTATTGAATTCATTTACAAGAATGTATTAATATACAGAGTAATAATTTTCAATATTTGGAAATGACAAGGTTGTTCTCTTTTATATAATTTTTAAACTATTGATGAATTGCCTTTAATCTAAAACATTACGATTGAGCTAACTGTATCAAATATGGTGTTACTACATTTGTCAGTTTGGTGTCACATTACATAAGTTGATAGTTAATCATAAAATCTAATTTAATGGCACTTTGTACAGCTGCAGCTAGTGTGACTTCATTTGTACTAGGAAATATCACAGGAGCTGTAATAAGTCTATGATCCTACTATTGTCCCAATATTTGATGTTCTAATGAAGTAAGAGGTGATAATCTGTCTAACCCAGTATATGATGAAATCAAAGTGGACCAGAAATATACATCTTCAAATATTAAGCTACAAGGAAACTCTGCATAATGATCAACTGAGATAATTGTATCATATTATACCTATGTATTTGAATGCATTATCTATGTGATGTATAGTAGTCTGTTTATATTGTTGTTAGATTATATGCTGTATTCATATGTGATAAGATTTGAGCCAATTAAATAAACATGACCAAATCCAAAAGCTCATACTATCCTTTTGTCTATTTTATTAATTGCACCTGATACTAATTTATAGCTAGAAACTGAACATAAATTATTAATTAAAAATATTATTGTGCTGTTTCAACCAACAATATAATATTTATCAATGAAATCTACAAAGTATAGAAAATTGGAACTTCAATGACTGATGAGTTTCAGCTTATGATTAACAGAATCTATATAGCCAATATTATAGTGGAACCTCTGATAGTGAACTTTCACACAAAAAAATTACTTCTGCTTAGTGTACTTTGAGCTTTCCCTCTCCAATAGAAATGTATTGCTTGTCCATTCTTTGTTGGATGTGTCTGCTTGTACTCATACTACTGTAGTGACAGTATGCCTGGGATGACCACGAATGGGGAACGTGTATTTAGTTAACTGTAATGTCAGGATATTGCAAGATAAGAGTTGAGATGATAACTGGCACTGGACTGGCTGAGCTGAAATATAAATACTGCAAACTTAAAATATATGGCAGCTGGATAACACTCTTTATTTAATGTATGCCAGATGTATGTTAATAAACAGAAAATAATGTATTAGGTAATGTAATAGACAGGATAATGATGTTCTGATTCATTCTACCATATTTTTACTCACTACATTTTTTAGTCTACTGAAAGTACAACAGTTTAATCAATATCATATAATATTTTACTATATCTTTTATTAAGTAATTGTTTGATATAAATATATTTATTTAAACTACACGAAAATGTTTTATTAAACACAAATAGATATAATTTATATAATACAATTCCTATTAATCCAATTTTAAACTTGACAATATGGAAGTCCAGTAAGATGTAGTTAAAACATGTTCGGTTTACAGGGTTAGGCTTTGGTTAATCTAACAAGTAATATTGTGGGAAAAAAAATGTGAATATCATAGTGCAATCTATGGATGCTATTAAAATGTTAAACACTGTATATTTTTCACAAAATGTACCAATCGTGTTAATAAATTGAAACTATAAATTCACATTGGTTGTATAAATGCAAATTTGTAGGGTTTCCTTATGTTGTTCAGTTACTTGTACAAAGTGAGTATAGTGTACTATTGCATATCATTTACAATGGTATTCACTTGAACTAAAGCAATCTGATGGGTGATGTAAGTAAACTGCCCTATCAAAAATTAGTATTTAAGTTGTATAGTCAGTGTTGTAAGATTTTACTACAGATAGCGTCCATAGGATACTTCTTCTCCGTCTTTAAACTTTGACAATCAATTGAACTTGGCATATAATTTTATAGCTAATTCTGCTATCTAGCTATTAGCTCGAAGAGTTGTGCTTCGGATTCTACTCACTTGACCCTCCCTATAAAGTGTACTCCATCAAATAATTGTTTTTAGAATTGTTATTGTGCTATATTAATAATCTGATCACCGTTTATTTTTGTGTTGTGCCATCTATTAGAACTGATGAGGTTGTACTATAAATTACTGTGAAACTGTTTGCTTGTATTATGAAGTGTAAATCTAGCGACTATTGCTTGTTTTGAAAATAAAATCATAAATCTAATGTGGCTAAACAAATTTGTACAACATTGGGAAATATACCTGTATTATTGTGCTTGGGTGTTTTTGAACACATTAGACCTCTCACACTTCTCACAAAATTATCTAAAACTGAATTTAAATGACAGGACATTATGAGCAACCTCATAGTAGCATCTATGTGGACAGTGTAATGATTTGATTAATTAAACCACACCTACAACTGCACCTATAAGTCTGTAAAAAGATATAGCTAACTAAATAGGCATAAAAATATTGAAATGTTCCTCGCTTCCTTTTTTGTAGCTTACTGAACATATGTAAAGGCTGGTTTAGATACTCAGCAAGTGAAGGGTTTAATTCTTACTATTCTATATATATAGCAGGATTGAGTAAGAGAATTCAGAGAATATTTAGGTAGATACTTTGACATCAAAACAACGTTTAAGTCTAGTAAGGATCACATCCTACTTCAGTCAAAGATGCTATCTGCTGTACCCATTACCATAGAGTCATCCATAGTGTATAGCTATACCACCCTGCAGTTGTGGTAAAGTATATATAGGTGATACAAGTAGAATGCTTGAGCAGAGAGTGGAAAAAACATTAGAATGCTTGCAAGAGGGTTGGTGAGAATTATCAGCCGTTGCCAAACATGCTTGGCAGCAACATCACCCCATTAATGGGATGAGCTAAGAGTTGTAGAATGATCCAGTAAGAACTGTGAGTTAAAGATCAAGGAAGCTCTACACATATAGATGACACCTGACAACAACAAGTTTTAACAGAGGCATAGGTTTATAACTTCCAGGATGCTGGCTGTCAATGCTGCATGCAAATCACCTTTTGGGATACAATAAACAGTGTGGGTACCCTCCAGTGGTGTTACTGTTTACGTTGTGTTTATTATATCAAGTTTGACCTCAGTTGACTACTGAAGAGGACTTTGGCAAGAAGTCTAAACTGAAGCACTTCAAAATGATCTGAAAATATGGCCAGAAAATCACACCCACCTAAATTTTAAGGCGTCAAATTCTATGATACCTTGTTTAGTGAGTAAATTTGAAAGGTTTTGTGAATAGCTAATTTCTATATAATGTTAATTTTTGTAAAATGAACGGTAGTTTTTAATGAAACTTGAATAAATGAGAAGAACTGAAATTTATTGACCAATTCTCACACTAGAGTACAAAAAAAATAACTTCAAAACCCCTATGAAAGGTGATGATTTTTTTTATATGATAAGTAAGGATGACAAAAAACACTCCAATTGACTTGCAACTTTGTACACAGCTCCAAAATGCATCAATTTACGGGATAAAACTAAGTCTGAAGTGGTGGCCCATCACTTCAAGGCAAACTGGGACAAGGAGCTAAAGAAGGCAGGGTTCGATTCTCTTTTTATAGTCAGCTGATATAGTCAACAGCATTTAAAAACTATCATCTCTAGGAGTGATTTTTTTATTCACCTAAATCGCGCATGCGCAAAAAGGTTGTAGTAGTAGTAGTAGTCATTCAGTCTGTTCTTCTGGCTGTTCCTCTGCCTGTCTATTTGTCTGCCTGTCTGTCTATTTGTCTGTCTGTCTGTTTTTCTATCACTGTCTTACAATTGATTCATGTATGAACTTATTCGGAACGACAATTTCAGATCTTTATTGTTTTTACTCACGTGATTACGACGTGACACTAGGGGGCGTTGCTTAACTGGCAGCAAACATTTCTCAAAAATCAGCCCGAAAAGTAGTACAAGTGAGTGAGATCATATCAATCGGCAGTTAATTGTCAGTTTCTCCAAAATCAGAGAGTGAAACGGACAAACGCATACAAAACGACTACTGTAACACTCAACTCCCTAGGCGTGCGAGCTGAGGGTTAATGAAGGTTAGTATTTTTCCAGCAACCTTCTAATCGTTTCTATCTCAATCGTCGTTAAAATAGCTAGCTAGCTAATAGTATAGGAATCCCTAAAGCCACAACTCTTTTGGATAGACGATTACTCAACTTCATCTGCTGGTGCTTATATATTATAATGAATCTGGTAAGTTGAATACCTTAAGACTATTATTGTCAGTTGTGGGGAAGGTTGCTATATAGAATTGATAGATTTAGTCATGTCCACTAACTATAATCTGAGTTATAGAAGAGTTTGAAAATGTATCTGAATTAAAATGAAGGAATGAGAATTATTATGTGTCTGTATAAATAATGTACTGTTATACACATAGCTAAACATTTTCTAGATCTTGCATTAGCTCATTCAGTTAAATTTTCAACGGAGAATTACGTGTTAGCATAAAATTAGATAATAATTAGGATTAAAATATGTATTATCAGATAAATGCTACATTTTTAAGCTGAAGAAACAATGAATGCACAAATGTTAAGTTAGGGTGTACTTTTATTGCATCCTTAATATATTTTAATTGCTTTGGCTATGATTAGTCTAAGTAGCAAAGAGAATGTCAAATTGTAGACTAATTTTGACCTTATCCCTTTCACAGCCATTATAACTCTTATAGCGGCTTCAAATATGCTTTGGGAAAATTGTAGTGTATTTTCATTTGCTTTGCTGACTCAAATTATACTATAACACTACTTTAATCAAACAATTATAAATTGAAGTTTAATCTGTAAGATGATGTTATTGCAGAAAACTTTAGCTAGCAATCAAGATCGAAGTTATGTTAACTAAAAAACTAGTAACTCATCAGTCAATTGATGAAGTAGTAAAGCAGGATAAGAGTATCTTCAGAAGAAAACAAGGCATACACTACAGTTTAAGAAGACAATCCTTGTAGTGTATGCCTTGTTTTCTTTGTGGAGCGATTTTCTATCTATTACTGAATAGTACTGCAGGTTTAATATCTTCTGCAGCTTCTCGTCTACTGAAATCACCATGTGAATTGCAGAAGATACTCTTATCCTGCTTTACTACTTCATCAATTGACTGATGAGTTACTAGTTGTGCTGAATGTTGGCTACAGAGACATAGTGATATTAGTAGTGTGCTAACTTTTGTTGTTGTTTTTCATATAATTGCTTTGGTGTTGTTTTTTCAATCATTTACATTATTATTAAACTGTAGTTGTAGAAAAAACAATTTAGTTTTTTTAAGTACAGCAAATCAGCCTAAAATTTTAGCTGCTATAGACACTGTGACAACTTTCTTCCCATCTAAGCCAACATCCACCAACATATTATGCTTAATTATTATACTTTAGTCTTCCATGATAATTTTTTTATTTCTTTATTATGTAATTGAAGTAACGATACAAAATCAATAGAAAACTCTACCCTTTCAATTTATATTCGTGTATATTCTACGTATTTTATAAAGTTATAATAGATATTTGCCTGTTTGTGCACTTGTGTAATTTTATAGTTTGATGAACGTTAGTATACAAAGTGTTTATCACAAAATCATTACTAAAAAATGTCCTCTTTGTTTGTGATAGATTATTATTGCGGTTTGTGCTGTCCAAATAATTCCTACCTTGTCTCAGAGTAAGTTTTTTTTAATGTGCTTATAGAAAGTATGTATTGTATGTATATTATGTAATTACATGCTAAGGTAAAATATTTATAAATAAAGACAATTTCTTCAATTCCTTGATATCTAACAATCATCATTTGCTAAGCAAAGTTTGACTGAGCAATATACAACCATTTGATTTCTTACCCTGCATTGCATCACTTAATTTATCCAAACTCTTTCTTACTAAAAGTTAAAAGTATAATAGTCACACATTGAAGTCTCACTGTATCGTAACGTGACCAAATGCAGCTAATACATGTTAGCCCAACTTACTAAGAAAATCAATAATATAAATTTCACTGTTTAATAGTTTATCCAGGTTCCTATTCAGTGAATCCTGCTGCTATATCAGAGAGAGGGTCATCTACCACTGGTCATTGTTCTGATGTGTCAGATTCTGGTAGAGTTTGTATTACTCCACGTAGTAGTGTTTTATTTGATGGTATTCCCACACTAACTGGACTAGATGGAGACATGTGGGCAACTCAACTACTAACACTCAACACATCTACATCTACTAGTATTACATTTAATTTTAATGAAATAGCCAATTACGTGGGTGTAGGAACTATTGAAGTGGTTATGTTTAGCTGTTCAATGAGAGGAATTGGAACTAACAGTATTAGCATTCGTACTAGCGATGACTCGCCTATTGGTACTATTAATGATATTCCTCAATCTTGTGAGTATCTGGTCAGAGCATGTGTATCTGATGGATTTACAACTACAGAACCAATATTCACTTTAAATTTCAATGATGCACTTCAACGAGTCTACCTAGCTGAAGTTACACTCTATACCGCTAATAGTCGTGCCTGTTCTAATGCTGTCCTCAATGAATCAGTATCAACTACATCAAGGACTCCAATTTCGACTTTAGAAAGTAAGAAGCAATTTATAATATTTTTAATAATATTGTTTAGACGATCAACATAACTTACCACTTTATGAAGAAAATTAGTGACATAAATAACCTCACAAATGAAGCAGTGCCTCAAATTCAGTGTGTTTGAGTGGTGGGGGGTTATGGGAGGCACTATGTATCGCATAATTTATTCTTAACTTTAACTGAACTAATGAAAACTGTTTATAAAGCTAGGGACAAATGGATGGAAAATTATATGATGAAAAGTTCTCGATTATAATGTAGTCATGTAGTCAATCACTTAGTTTCTTAATTTTGCATTCAATTTTTCCTATAATATGTCAGTCACTTCTATGTTGTGTCTTATGTTTGTAAATATGCTTCAAACTAGCATCATAAAATCGCTCTACTTTTATAAGAATCATCAATTTTTCCCTCTTTATCCAAGAAGTCGAAGATAACTGATTAATACAAACAGTAATAGCACTGATGCTGTGATAAGCAGCTTATTTTATTATTGCAAATAGAATTGAATCCATGGGTCAATCATAACAGCTATTATTAAATTCATTTACAAGGTGAAATAAAGAGCATGCTGTGTGCTCACCTTCACTGACCCATTCTCCCAAGACATGGTTATTGTTGTTGCTTTGCGAATAGTTTTTACATTAGCTCTGTGAGTATCTTTTGTTGAGCTTTAGTTTTGTTATTTTTCTCTGTTTGTGTGTGAGTTTGTACTGTAAACTATTGCTGCATGCAACAACATGGTTAATGTTTGTATTAATTTGCCCTGCACACGTGTGTGGCCAACAATAATCCAATACACTAGACCAAAACTATGTACAATATATACCTATCCTACACATATCCTATATAGGATAGAGCCATATGTCAATTAGCTTCACTTTTATACTCTATGTAGAATACATCTAGGATAGGTACATTTCTTACAGTTTGGGATGTGCAGTAAATTTATTTTTATCCTAGCACTAATGTCAGTGATTAATATGGAAGTATTATGCTACACTATTGTATAATATCAAACGTGTTTAATTTGTCACTGGTGCTTAATCAATATTGAAGTTGTCATGACTTATTATGTTATCATGTTATCACAAAAATGTTGCTGTTGGTCTTGTGTTAAGATAAACTTACATATAACACTGATGTCAAGAACAATGACAAATCAAGTACTACTGGAAATAGTATGTCAACTCCTACAGCAATTAGAGAATTTTCTACACAGAATTTTGAAGAGCCTGAAATGAGTATATTATCATCTCAATTAGGTGAGTAGCTAACTTTAATGCTCATCCAATTTTTTTTAACTTTTAGTATAAATATATGTTATACTTTGAATACTGCAAAATATCACGAGTCTGTCGGGATGTATTGGGATGAGTGCCGCAGGCACGAGTGCCAATACCCCGATCAGACGAGTGATATTTCGCGTATTCAAGTATAACATATTTATCATGTACGCATGCGCAAACTTACTCTTAGCAACGACAATTTTTCTGTACCTAAACCAGTAAGCTAACGTTGTTATGGCTGAAGATATTTCATTACAGGATTTTTTTGATGACGAAGTTCTTGAAATGATTGAGAAACAATCTGAATATCTACAGAAACTCCCTATAGAACCAACTGTTGCTAATCCAGTCTATACTAACGGACAAACGGAGGAAACTAAGCACTAGAAGAAGCATCTTCTTCTGTGTGTTTGGACGATGTAGAGTTGGAAATGTTTGTGGACCACCCCCAACTATATCTCTCCGTGTCCCTTACATATTTTTGAAAAGTTACTTCAAAAGCGTCCAGTTGAAATGTGTAAATCGGAATCCCCATTTTTCTGGCTGCTGTGAACTACAATTACTCCAATGATGACATTTGGTACAAAAAAAAAGAAGATGGGGAAGGATAGAATCAATACAATAATGAAAAGATGGCTGCAAGTGCTGGATTGTCTGGGGGGAAAACAAATCATTCAGCTCGAAAAACAATGGTTACATGTCTACCAAGAATAGTGTACCAGAAACACAGATAATCCAACTAACTGGGCATAAAAATCTACAAAGTCTAATAGCTATAAAAAAAGCATCATTACAAACAGCAAAAGGAAATGTCTCATGTCTTGAGCTCATACA
>WLWD01004920.1_pt1 | contig 11488 bp, 8 predicted proteins | sample 6712731 | NCBI WGS metagenome assembly WLWD01 (sample SAMN12718690, study PRJNA576275) | sponge metagenome | isolation source: marine sponge | host: Mycale hentscheli | place: New Zealand: South Island, Marlborough, Capsize Point | collected 2014-11-01
GGCCCTACCGCTGCTTATGGTTTTAGTAGCCCTTCCTCTTTTTTTCTGTGTTTTTTTTTAGTTTTTTTTTTATTTTTAGGATAGATGTGTCAAGTTGTTTGAATTATTTATTAGTGGCTGTCATTAGTGGCTGATAGGCGTTGTGTATGGAAGTCATAATTATGTTGAAATTGTATTGCAGTGTTATGGTTTTGAGGCACCTGTGAGAGATTCTGTCATGTGGGAAATAGAAAAACTGGGATTTTATCCCCACCACACAAGATAATGATATTCCTAACCCACACCTAATGCACTCACCTACGCGATCATACTCACACACGTACATACATCGTTAAATGGCTTACTTCCTATAAGGGAATCTTAAACTTCCACACACGAATATATTCCTGAGTGGAAGCTTACGAAACATACACTAAGTAGTGGCACACACACATACACACATAAGTAACTGAGACTAAGCACAACATTATTCAATACAGGTTAAATTATATACTATCTCAGCTCATAATATAGCTACAATTTTTGAGGGGAAAAAATGAGAACATAGACTGCTTGCAGCTTAACCAAATATGGTTTTGCCTCATGGAATCGAGTATGCAGTAGAGTACACTGTCAACACTCCTTCACAGTTTGGATAAGCACATAATAATAGCTTTGATGTGGTACGTATGTGTGCGTTTTGTATTGAGCATGAGGTTGTGTAACATCTGACGAGATGTTATGCTATTGACATATGGTACGAGACTAACTATAAGGAACATATATGGAAACATAGTGGCATACAGCTACAACCATCAATACCGTACATCTTGTTTTTTCATTGACTGCGCTACACCTTCAAAAATTCTGTCTCTTGTCAAAACACACTATTGCACTGTAGGTTGTTGTCAAATCATACTGCCTTAGTAAGCTCAGAGAGTTTGGTATCTCAATTTTGGGGAAAATTTCATATTTAATCAAAAGAACACACAAGGAAAGTTTTTACTAAAATTTCACTAGCGTAGATCTTCCTAAGTGATAGTTTACTCCCAGGTCAGAAATGCTTGGTCAGTGGGTTGCGGTAAGCATGTGCAGATTTCAGAAGTCGTGGCTAGAGTAAACGAATTATGTACTGTTAACATAAACTAATATCCATTGACAAATAAACATTGAGGTTTCTTCATTCCAAGTTTGGTTTCCAAGCATCACCACAAGTCAGGTACCAACACAAACAACATCTTTTAGTTTCAGTTCCGATGACATATGCAGTGATCACAAAACTCCCAGCATATGGTTGTTGTACAAATCTTTACTAGATGAAAGGTGTATATAACAGCCTAACGTGTGGTGTGGTTTGACAATTCAGTAAGGGATAGAGTTTCGGGACTTAATTAATATTCAAGCATTGGGTTTTATAATTAGCTTTGATGAACAGACCCATTATGTTATATTCAACATGTTTATTTTGGTTAGACTGAGAAATACTTTAAATTCTTCTGCAGTCTGCTTATACTCGTAGTGTTTACTAAAGATACAGTGAGTGAACAGTACTATGTTTGTGTTCAGCTAATGCCTCTCATGCGAATAATGTCACAACTCTCCATTGTTAGTTATCACAGCTAAGGAAGTGAAAAAAAAAACCGTAGGAAAACAAAAGCAGCATAGGCTGCCAGTGCAGTAAATATCGTGGTTACCCACACAATACCTAGAAATATCACACCCACCTACATACATACTAATATACATAACAGTATGAGTCTTTCAGCTAAGACTGTGCAATCGATGAAGAGCTCTGCAATGTCAAAACATAACTATGAGAATATTATATATACAGTACATATTCATGAATTAGCTCAGCCGGGTTGGTAAAGCATCATCAAACTTTCATTCTTTATATCCTTCTTCAACACAATCTAAACAATAATTTAACTTATCACGCCTGCATTACGTATGTTTTTAATCAGATATACAATATACATACATAAGTAGTGCTCAACACGTGCTCGTGGTTTATTTTTCACTCGTCAACTACATATCTACTTTTATTGTGATATACTATTATGCAATAAATATTGAAGAAGCGGTGGGAGGTAATACCTACTGGCTGGCATAGTTACACGTAGTAGTACAATTAATCTGGTAGCATTTTAAAATGAACTGGAATTTAATTTATTTAATTACCCAATTAGTATATTGCCATCATTTAATGGAGGCCAACGACTTTTTTTAGTCATGAGAATAACAGTTTGCTCGCTCATTAATTTTAAAAAAATTTGTAAACAATACATTAAGCAGTGCCCTTTCATAAGCATATGCATTCCTGGCAGGTAATTGAGTGAGCGAAGCAAGACTCTCACTAACGTGTTTTAAGAGGTCAATATGTGTCCACCCCCGAAGGCTGACTGCAGCACATTTTTCTAATAATATTGTTTATGGTGAGCAAGAATTTATTGGAATGTTTTTTTTGTATTAGTTTATATTGTCATATTAATAGATATAAAATATTATCAACCCAAAATATTAATAAACTTCATTATCGCCTAACAAGTGTTGCTTGAATTGTTCAATATATAATATCAATGATTGTTCACTGCCCATACATACCACATAGTGAGAATTGGTTGCTGTGGACTCCAGCCTGAGAATGCCACTCATTTTTTTTCATCTGTATTGATTTGATGTCCAATACAACTTCCATTTGCATCTGGATCCAACTTCGACTTTTTTGTACCCAAATTACAGGTCTCATCATTGTCATTGTCTTTTTCATATCACTTTCTGCTTCAACAGTTATTTTTGCAATTAGAAATTTTTTAAATCATGAAGATCTCATAAATAGACAACTGCTGCAGCTTGTGTGTGTGTGTGTGTGTGTGTGTGGGTGTGTGTGTGTGTATGTATGTGTGTACGTATGTGTGTGTACATACTAGTCTGGCCTTTATACAGCTACTCATGTTATAGTAGCCACTCCCTTTTGCTGCATTGGTACTTCTTGGGTAAAAATATACATGCAGCATTATTCAACTCAGAAGAATGTCAAAGTTTAATTAATATTTGCAATAAGCGGTCAATATTGATAAGAGTTGGATTGGCAAATGGAATACGTGTTGGAGTACACGAACATTAGCTACTTCAATTAGCTTTATAGTTGTGTTAATGTTCTTCATGTAGCACGTACTTGAAACACACATGTACATGTACGTCTAATACATTGCACGTATTGTGCCTGCTAGCATCATTATCTCATTCAGTTGTGCTGAGTCATTGTTTATTGTTTGTTTCAATCTACACAACCTCACAACTGACATTCCCATTGTGACATACAGTGAGGAATGGACACTGTCCCAATAGACATTTACAGTTGCTAAGAATGCACAAAAAAAACATCTAGAATGAATAATCTAGAATGAATAAAGACCCAGTGGCACTTACTGTCTCGGAATGCAGGAAACATACAGTATAGGATTTCTATTGTGGCCAAACAGCAACACCTACACACATGCATGCACGCACACATTCTTGCACGCACACATGCATGCATACACGCACACATGCATGCATGCACACATACACAAGCACAAATTCTCTTGTTGCCACTAGAGGGTCATGCGCACCTGGCAGAGCCAGGATGCCTGTGCACTAACGACACTGAGCCATGCTAGCATGATTTGAGCTAGGAACTCCTGGAGCACAGGCTATTTCTCATAGCAAGCACCCTCCCCTCCCCCCCCCCCCCCCTTCCCTTCCCAGCAAATCAGCAAAAAATGTCTACTACTAAACCTACAGGTGATGGCAAGACTGGGTGGGTGGGACTGAGTGGGTGGGACTGGGTGGGTGGGACTTTTGAAATTTAGTTTTTGTTCTTCAAAACTATGCACATCTTAATTTCAATTGATAGTTGTGGGTGTACAGGTGACAATTGGGTTAACGTCTTGGTTATCGTTACAAAAGGCAGACTATTATAATCAATTATTGTTGTCTCTTCAATAGTTTAGAGTAGGACAGTATGGAACATTCCTGAGGTTGAGCATGGTTCTTGTCTTCTCTAGCTACAGTATCTGTGGTAATATTGAGTATATATTTAAAGGATTTCTTTAGTATTAATATTAAGTATGAGACATGATAACTATAAAAGACAGTACAACTACATGCAGCAGAGCAAGTCATTTGCACAATGTATACAGACAATCATAATATTGTAGCTAATAATATCTTTTGATGAGTTGGTAATACGTATGGCAGAACATAGCTGGAGGGAAGACAATATTATTTTTAATTTAAACTCACAGACCTAGCACATTTTATTGATGAAGCAGGCTTGTTCATTAAAAGCAGTGTACACACTTCCCATGTGTGGGTGTGGCCGCAAGAAGAGAAAAGAATAAAGAGAAAGAGAAGATTAAGGAGAACATTGTCATTGTGTCATTGTGTGTATGTATATCTTATGAGCAACGTGTGCATAGTTGCGTGTGTGTAATTTCTTGTGTTAGTTTGTGCCCCGGACTTCAGGTGGATCATCTTTCATTTCATATGTGCGCATGAGTGATAACGGACTCAAACAGCCGGTCACGCATGCATCTCATCAGTTCACTAATATCAAGATAGATTTAAAACTCTACTTGAACTCTGTGGATTCTGGTGGCAGCGTCGTCGGGAGCGGCTGGCTAGTCCATGAATAAGTTGAGTCAGGGCTTCCGACAACTACCATAACCTACAACTGGAGGCAGCAGTGGTGCCTGGACTGGATTAAGACCCTTTCCTACTTCGCCTGCTCACGTCATTGATTGGTCCCTTTGTCGGCTTCGTGTCTACAGTCGTCGCTACTGATTTAACCCTCAGTTCCGACTTCGTTCGTATCGTTTGCGTACTTACTAGGCTACAAACTGTTCTTCATTTCTATTTAGTGCTCAGTGCACGTGGTGTTCGTCTTCGGACCCGGTGTAACTTTTTCTTTCTTTTTAAGTGTCATTATTTTTTTTGTAATTGTCACCCGTTCACTTGTTGATTAGTTGTAATTGTTTGTGCCCGGTTTTGTTTTTTGTGCTCGTGTTGTTGTCTGCAGGATTCTCTGACGTCCGGATGAGCCAGAGAGAGCAGCCGTCGCGAGCGTGTATGAGAGTGGAAAGAATTCTTCAGCCATTGGTGGTGATTCAGTCGGGGATTCTGGTAGTGAGTATACTCAGGGTAGAGCTGATACTCATTTGCGTAGTAGTGTTGTTAGTCCTGAGAGTCTGTTAGCTCCAGGTAGTAGTGTATATTTGAGTAGTTTTAGTAGTAGTGCCTTTGGTAGATCGGAGGAAACCGTCTTAGGTATGCTGAACGAAGAGGAGAGTGCCCATGAGTTAGATGGGTTGGATCATAGTGAGGATTTACCCCGTGATAGTGGGGTTAGTGGTGAATTTGGGTCCCAGGGTTTTAATACGCTCATGACCCAGTTTACAAAGATGATGGAGAACATGGCTGTTCTTACTGGTGCATCAGCGGGTGATCATGCGAGTGCCGAAAAGAATAGGCAAGTTAACAATCTGCCCCCTCACAAGGACGGAGCAGATATTGCTAAGTACATTTGAAAGCTGGAAGCTGACTTGCGTGATATAGGTGTACCGCCTGCCCGTTATAAATCTATTCTGTACCAGAAGCTACAGTCTAAATCGGCTTCAGCTATTGTTGCTTCCATAGACCAAGATTCGTATACGTATGCTGAGTTGAAAGAAACGCTTGTAGATGCTTTGGGCTCTAGTAGAACCAGCTTAGGAATAAAGCTAATTACAGACTTTCAGAGTGCTACTCGCTCAATGTCTTACTTGGAAATGTTTGTGTATCTGAAGGGCCTGACTGACTCGATCAGCATGGTCACTGACAGCAAAGAGGACGTGCTGCTGTTCATTGCCTGCGCAGTGTTTCGCGCATCTAGACCATTGCACCAGAGAGGGGCGATGGATAGCAGGGAGGTCAAAAGTTTCAAGGACCTGAACAAGCTTGTGCTCACCCTACAGACATCCGATTCAGAAAGATCGCATGCTGGGAGAAGTCAGGGCAGGGGTGGTTACTCCAGTGGCATCGAGTGTTTTAAGTTCCATAAAATGGGTCACCATGCCTTTGAGTGTAAGTCGAGTGTTGGTAGTAGTAGCAAGTTTCAGAATGTAGTGTACTATACATGTAGGGAGCCAGAACATAAATCGCCTGACTGCCCAAACAAAGGGAAGTGTGAATCTGCTGACAGTAGCGAGAGCAAGAGTGAATCAGGGAGAAGTTGAATTTGAAGAAGAGTGGGAGAACATAATAATACTAATTGGGTGGCAGTCAGAGAATGTTCTTCGTATGTTGAAGGGTTTGTGAATGGTACCAAGTGTCAGATAGTGCCAGACACAGGTGCTGAAATTACCATAGTGCCAGGATGCTTGGTATATAGTCCAGTGGGAAATTGTACTTTTGATGCAATATTGTGACAGAGTGGACCAAAGCATGAAACTTAGCACAGTGTTTGTTGAAGGTATGTACAGCAATATTAGAAGGGGTGCCATCCAGATATACATTCCTTTACAAAAATATGTCTTACGAGAAACTTTGGTCAATATAATCGGCATTACCCGCGAATATTTTTATTTGCACGGCCAATACAATTATTATAGCGAAAATAAAAAACGATGATATTACAGGCAGCTAGACTATTTAATAGAACTAGCTACCCTGATAGCTAGCCAGGTGTAGCAAGTTTCAGAGAATTTATTTCAGTAGAATAAAACCATAATATTTCGGTTGTGGAGCCTTCTAGTGGTTACTGAACTGAATGAGGGTGACTGAACAAGGAACTTTGTATAAACAGATGATACAGAACATGAGATCATTGTGTGGTGGGGCATAGCCCCTGGGAATGTTAGTTGGTGTTAGACAATTTCTGTGACATGTGAGTTGTACTTGGGAGGTGTAAAGGTGTAGTCATAATGTAATTAGTGGCCGTCTGCCAATTATGACGGCCACTAATTAAATTATGACTACACCTTCACACCTCCCAAGTATGCTTGATATATGATATTTGACAGGAAATGTATGTCATTTTGAGCTGTCCTCTATAAGGAAGTTCATCTAACAAATTACAAGTATATAAAAAGGCTTTTGTATTTTCAGCAGGTAGCTATCTTACATTAGCAATCTCTGATTATAAAATGAATCTTCAGAATGGTATTGCTGTTTGTACAATTCTGTCCATTGTTTCCAGCATAGCAGGCCAAGTGTCTCTGCCTATTAAATTGCCTCCTCTAAAGAGCAGCCTGTGCCCTGCAGTGATTCCTGCCAACTTCACTGATACAGAAAGTATTGCAGCTGTTAATCGGCTCCTAACTGAAAAATATGGACCTTGTGGCTGTGGCGGCAGATTCGAGAGAGCGATTTATCTGAACATGAGTGACCCTTCAATGCACTGTCCTTCTAACTGGACACTCTTTGAGGGTGCGGTCAGAGGTTGTAGACCTACCCTTACTGGTGTTGGATGCAGCTCAGCAATATTCCCCACGAGTGGTCCCTACAACCGTGTGTGTGGTAGAATTACTGGCTACCAACATGGAACACCTGATGCCTTTGATACAACTATTGGGGCTACTTTGAGTATTGAAGAATACTATGTAGATGGAGTGTCCCTGACTTATGGTACCCCGGGGTCTCGTAGACACATTTGGACTTTTGCAGCTTCACCTTATTACTCAGATCCTAATTATCGCACAAATTCCAACTGTAAATGCACCAATACGAACTATAACTGGAACCATACCTTACCAACCTTTGTTGGTAATAATTACTTTTGTGAATCTGGATTCAGTGGTCCTGGCTTTCAACTAGATCATCTTTATCCAGATGATCCATTATGGGACGGCCAAGGATGTCCCTCTACTAGCACGTGCTGTGAATTCAACAGACCTCCATGGTTTTGTGCATCTCTTCCTCAAACTACAACTGAAGACCTGGAGATACGACTCTGTAAAGACCAATCAAGTGTTAATGAAGATATTGTAGTATCTTACATAGATATTTTAACATCAAACATTTGAACGAATACATATCAATAATTATTATGTTGAACTTTACAGTCTTATTGAAATAGTTGTCAGTAGCTTATAAATATTAAGTTAATGTTGTTCGGGTCGTGCCACCACATCCGAACAAGGGCCAGACTCTTAGAATACTCACTATTGAACTCTCACACCTCACTTTACCCATCTCAATGTCATAGTCATTTGCATATAAGTTACATGTTTCACCTTACCAATATCATTAGCTCTTAATTCAGCGAGCGAGCGAAGCTGACTCTCAGTCATGTTCAATTGAGATTTCAGTTATATATATATATATATAGGTATGTATGCGTACGTCAAAAATTTCGCCCGCGCTTCTAATTACGTAAGTTTGGTAAAGCGCCCAGTATTTTTCAACGAGCAGCACGGAGAATCTTGCTGCACTGCCTTACACAACTTTGTTTCAACCAAAAAGTTTATAGCTACTCTCTTCTTGAAACAATTGTGAAGTCTTTGTCAAGCTGCGTGCTTTCGAAGTTTATTCAGGTAATTCTGTTATTGTTAACTCTTCATGCCTAATCATTGCTATTATTTAGCGATTTCCTTCACAAATCATCTTTACCTATACTCATATATTTACTCGCTCGCCATGCATTTGCACTATTCGAGCGCACCACTAATCATAATCATAGCCATATACACTCACTGACTTTGTATCACAAGTCATCCACATATAAGTCTTGTAAGTTGTATACCTGATTTTGCCTATAAAAGTCAAAACCTTAAGCAAACTAACCGGGTTACCTGCTAGTAGCTTGACGTTGAGCGAGGATCTACCATACGGCCATTGTCTGCCATTGTCTCTCTCACGCTAGCCGTGGGGCCTTAACTTGTGTGCTGTGGGCAGAGACTTTGATAGGCCACACGGTCCTTCGAGTCAAGGTCATTTACGTGAGAATTTACGCGCTCCCATACATGGTCCTTCGAGCCGGATACTCGACGCCATTCCAGACGCCGACCCGTTCCAGCTCACCTCTCCACTGTGCTATTAGAACTTTGCAGCAACTCATCAACGACTTCAAATACTCCGGGAACAGCCTTCACAGCGCCGGACATCACTTCGACACGACTAGTTTCGACTCAACGAAATTTGAGACGTCAATCAATTATCTACACATTGATTCTTCAACTACTACGAAACTTCGTGTTTACTCTCCACGGCGAATCTTCGACTTCACTGAAATTTTGGACTTCAAGTCAATATTCAATTTTCATCAAGTCTTGTTGGCTTTGGTTCAGCGACCATTCGCCTCCAGAACTTATTCTTCACCACAAGTATTTATCATCTTGGCATCTCTGTCAGGCATCTTCAGCAGCTCTGACTCAAGCATAATCTGTGTTTCGTATTCATCTCCTGCAGTTCTGGCTTAAAACAATTTCAACTTCTACAGCAAGTCATGGATCACCAGGTTGAAGACCAAACTGGACGATGCAGAAGCTACAAGACTCAGTACTCTCAGTAGTAAGACACTCAATAACCTTCAAGAGGACCTCTGTTCAGGTCCGCACGGGACTGAACAGAGCTGAGCAGGGAAGACGCGGACTTTGAGCTGAGCGGATGCGGACTTATGGAAACATTTGAACTAACCACCCTTACCTATTTCACCATGGTTAATGATATTCATGTCTTACCATCCACAATTCTACGATGTCGCTGTGTATATATGTACGCATGTTCTAATGATAAAATGTTGCCAAGTAATCTGAACCCTCGCTGTCGTACGGTGGGGGAGTGCAGGCTTTTCGGGGCTATCTAGTAGTAAATCCACCACAGGGTTACGCGAAAAATAGTGTTACTGCTGCCATCAGACCTTGACATCCTGGTCCTTCGGCGTGGCTCTCACTCTGAGCCACAACTCCACAGCGACTCTCCACATTCTAGCTCAGGGATTTACAACCCCTGAACATTGGTCCTTCGAGCCGGATACTTCGTCTTGGCGAGAAGACCAGCGACCTGCTCTACAACTAGTGCGTATCGAAGACACTACGACGCGCCCACACCACTTGCTGGAACTACTTCCTGTGAGCTGCCTAGTGTGGGGTCATAAGTCAGCGGGGAAGACACAAGTACTGATCCAACCCCTGACTTCTCTACCAGTGTTCGGCTAATCCCTCAGCAACTCTCAATTGTTCGTGGGAAAGGTCAACAGTCTTTGCGCTCCCTCCAGCCCTCAGGAGCAGCCATCACTCAGGACCTGACTTAGGTGTCAATTCATCCAATTCACACCTCAAGAAAGGTCACTCATTCTAGCAACTCTGTCTTCTGCTTCCTAGGGTTCAAGTATTCCGTTCAGACATGGAATCTCTGTCAACCTTCAGAGCTCGCAAAGGACAAACGCACCGCCCGCCGCGGCCAGATCACAAAGGACAAACTCAAATTAATCGAACTCAAGGCTAAGCCGCTAGACTCCATCTCTTCTACTGCCCTTCAGTCCTTACTGACCAAGCTCAAGAGGGACCTCCTCTTACACGAAGCTATCCAGCAACGTTATGAGGAGCTCCTGTCAAAGGAAGAATCAGATGCCACCCTCATCGAAGAGGAGGAACAGTCCGCCTTCTTAGTCTCTGAGGAACACCAAGAACTTCTTTGCCAGTTAGAGGAGTTTCGGGATTGCGTCGACTGCTCCGCCGACTTCAGGAAGTTGAGAGCCCGGTTTTCCATGTTCATCTCTGCCATGGACGTGGAAACTCCTGGGTTTGAAACCGACTGCACACCCTTCCGTACTGCGTTCAACGAGATGATGGACAGGATCCTCTCTATCAACGCCAACGAACTAGACTGCATGAAGAAGGAAGTCGAAGATCTCCAGTGCCACTTGCTGGGGAAGATTCGTGAGTCACGTAACATTATCCACAGCCAAGCAACTCCCTCTTCAACGCCATCCACCGTCCCACCCATCGTCGCAAGCTCCTAGAGGTCCGAAGATCAAGTTGGATCTACCTGACTTCAACGGAAACCCAACTGAATGGAGACACTTCCATCGACTCTTCACGTCTGCCATGACCAGCCGAGGTAGCGAGTTCTCTAACCATGAGAAAGTATGTATCCTCCTCAAATCCATGAAGACTGCTGAAGCACAAAGGATAGTCCAGTCACACGTTAACTCTGACTCGTGCTACGACGAGGCCATGGAAGCATTGACAGCAAAGTACGGCTCCTCCCGAAAGGTCTTCCCACTACTGGTTCAACAGACGCTACAGCCTGGAATGATCGACTTCACAGAAGAGGGTTTTGCCAAACTCAGAGAGACGTTCCTCAACCCGTACAAGGCCATGAAGGAATGCGAATGCGACACTCTCTCCCACTATCTCACAGCTCTCGCTTGTGAGAAGTTTTCGCCCAGACTGCGTGAGGAATGGACGAATCACATCTCTACCACAACCAAGGTGCCTAACTTGGATGACTTGTTCGCATATACCAAGCCTCTGGAACATACTCT
>WLWD01004949.1_pt1 | contig 11486 bp, 7 predicted proteins | sample 6712731 | NCBI WGS metagenome assembly WLWD01 (sample SAMN12718690, study PRJNA576275) | sponge metagenome | isolation source: marine sponge | host: Mycale hentscheli | place: New Zealand: South Island, Marlborough, Capsize Point | collected 2014-11-01
GATGATATTTGAGGGAGTAGGAGGAGAGTGTGTATGTGTGTGATGATATTTCAGTGTGTAGGAGGAGAGTGTGTATGTGTGTGATGATATTTCAGTGAGTAGGAGGAGAGTGTGTATGTGTGTGATGATATTTCAGTGTGTAGGAGGAGAGTGTGTATGTGTGTGATGATATTTCAGTGTGTAGGAGGTGAGAGTGTATGTGTGTGATGATATTTCAGTGTGTAGGTATGAGGTAGTTGAGAGTAGAATTGAGTGAGTGTGTGTGGATTAGTGTAAAGATGATATTTCAGAGTTTGTATATATGTATGGATACATTGTATAAATGAGGTGTTATATTACACTGAGTGTTGCCCTCTTTTGAATTATTATTATTATTATTATTATTTTTTTTTTTTGTGTGTGTGTGTGTGATGATATTACCTATCCTACCATAATGCCACCTAATATGGCTACCAGCAAAGGGGCTGGGCCAACAGAGAGGAGGGCGGAGCCACTAGGTGCAGACTGCACTAATGAGTAAGACCAACAGAAAGAATAGAATAGAGAGACAGTGCAGTATGTATGGTGTGTGTATGTATGTGTGTTTGTATGTGTGGGCGGATGGTTGTACTGTATGTATGTGTGTACATGTTTCTTTAAATATATGTTTGTGTGTGCACGATACAGTCACATCAGAATATATATAAAGATATATCAGTTTGTTGTTGTTGTTGTTGACTGGTTTTATTTATTTTACATATATGACGTCGACTCGCATTCTCCAAATGCAGCTGGGTACAATTCGAACGGTAGACCGCCATATTGGTTCGTACTAGTGTTTGTTCGTACTAGTGTTTGTTCATTCTAGTGTTTGTTCGTTCTAGTGTTTGTTCATTCTAGTGTTTGTTTGTACTAGTGTTAGTTCGTTCTAGTGTTTGTTCGTACTAGTGTTTGTTCATTCTAGTGTTTGTTCGTACTAGTGTTTGTTCGTTCTAGTGTTTGCTCGTACTAGTGTTTGTTCGTACTAGTGTTTGTTCGTACTAGTGTTTGTTCGTGCTAGTGTTTGCTCGTACTAGTGTTTGTTCATATTAGTGTTTGTTCATTCTAGTGTTTGTTTGTTCTAGTGTTTGTTCGTACTAGTGTTTGTTCGTACTAGTGTTTGTTTGTTCTAGTGTTTGTTTGTACTAGTGTTTGTTCATTCTAGTGTTTGTTCGTACTAGTGTTTGTTCATACTAGTGTTTGTTCATTCTAGTGTTTATTTGTTCTAGTGTTTGTTCGTACTAGTGTTTGTTCGTACTAGTGTTTGTTTGTACTAGTGTTTGTTCGTACTAGTGTTTGTTCGTTCTAGTGTTTGTTCGTACTAGTGTTTGTTCGTTCTAGTGTTTGTTGACTAGTGTTTGTTCGTTCTAGTGTTTGTTCGTACTAGTGTTTGTACGTACTAGTGTTTGTTCGTAACTAGTGTTTGTTCGTACTAGTGTTGGTTGTAACTAGTGTTGTTCGTACTAGTGTTTTTGTTCGTACTAGTGTTTGTTCGTTTAATAGTGTTGTTCGTACTAGTGTTTGTTCGTTCTAGGTTTGTTTGTATAGTGTTGTTCGTACTAGTGTTTGTTCGTACTAGTGTTTGTTCGTTCTAGTGTTTGTTAGGCTAGGTTTGATCGTACAGTGTTTGTTCGTACTAGTGTTTATGTTCAGTGTTTGTTCGTACTAGTGTTTGTTCGTACTAGTGTTGGTTTGTTAGTAGTGTTGTTCGTATAGTGGTGTTCGTACTAGTGGCTCCTCATTCTAGTGTTCTAGTTCTAGTGTTTGTTCGTTCTAGGTTGGTTCGTACTAGTGTGTTTGTTGTTCTAGCGTTTGCTCGTACTAGTGTTTGTTTGTACTAGTTTGTGTTTCATTATAGTGTTTGTTCCTTCTAGTGTTTGTGTGTTCTAGTGTTGTTAGACTAGTGTGTGTGCGTACTAGTGTTGATTGTTATAGTGTTTGCTAGTTATAGTGTTTGTTCGTTATAGGGGTTGTAAGTACTTAGTGTTGTGTTATAGTGGTTGTTCTAGTATTTGTTCGTACTAGTGTTTGTTTGTTCTAGTGTTTGTTTGTTCTAGTGTTTGTTCTAGTGTTTGTTTGTTCTAGTGTTCATTCGTACTAGTGTTTGTTCGTTCTAATGTTTGTTCGTACTAGTGTTTGTTCGTTCTAGTGTATGTTCGTTCTAGTGTTTGTTCGTACTAGTGTTTGTTTGTTCTAGTGTTTGTTTGTTCTAGTGTTCGTCGTTGGTACTAGTGTTTGTTCGTTCTAGTGTTTGTTCGTACTAGTGTTTGTTCGTTCTAGTGTTTGTTCGTTCTAGTGTTTGTTCGTTCTAGTGTTTGTTTGTACTAGTGTTTGTTCGTTCTAGCATTTGCTCGTACTAGTGTTTGCTCGTACTAGTGTTTGTTCGTACTAGTGTTTGTTCATTCTAGTGTTTGTTTGTACTAGTGTTAGTTCGTTCTAGTGTTTGTTTGTACTAGCGTTTGCTCGTACTAGTGTTTGTTCGTTCTAGTGTTTGTTCGTTCTAGCGTTTGCTCGTACTAGTGTTTGTTTGTACTAGTGTTTGTTCATTCTAGTGTTTGTTTGTACTAGTGTTAGTTCGTTCTAGTGTTTGTTCATTCTAGTATTTGTTTGTACTAGTGTTAGTTCGTTGTAGTGTTTGTTTGTACTAGCGTTTGCTCGTACTAGTGTTTGTTCGTTCTAGTGTTGGTTCGTACTAGTGTTTGTTTGTACTAGTGTTTGTTCATTCTAGTGTTTGTTTGTACTAGTGTTAGTTCGTTCTAGTGTTTGTTAGTACTAGTGTTTGCTCGTACTAGTGTTTGTTCGTACTAGTGTTTGTTTGTACTAGTGTTAGTTCGTTCTAGTGTTTGTTTGTACTAGCGTTTGCTCGTACTAGTGTTTGTTCGTTCCAGTGTTTGTTCGTTCTAGCGTTTGCTCGTACTAGTGTTTGTTCGTTCTATTGTTTTTTCGTACTAGTCTTAGTTCGTTCTAGTGTTTGCTCGTACTAGTGTTTGTTTGTACTAGTGTTTGTTCGTTCTAGTGTTTGTGTTCGTTCGTTCTAGTGTTTGTTCGTTCTAGTGTTTGTTTGTTCTAGTGTTTGTTCGTTCTAGTGTTTGCTCGTACTAGTGTTTGTTTGTACTAGTGTTTGTTCGTTCTAGTGTTTGTTCGTTCTAGTGTTTGTTCGTTCTAGTGTTTGTTTGTACTAGTGTTTGTTCGTTCTAGCATTTGCTCGTACTAGTGTTTGCTCGTACTAGTGTTTGTTCGTACTAGTGTTTGTTCATTCTAGTGTTTGTTTGTACTAGTGTTAGTTCGTTCTAGTGTTTGTTTTCACTAGCGTTTGCTCGTACTAGTGTTTGTTCGTTCTAGTGTTTGTTCGTTCTAGCGTTTGCTCGTACTAGTGTTTGTTTGTACTAGTGTTTGTTCATTCTAGTGTTTGTTTGTACTAGTGTTAGTTCGTTCTAGTGTTTGTTCATTCTAGTATTTGTTTGTACTAGTGTTAGTTCGTTGTAGTGTTTGTTTGTACTAGCGTTTGCTCGTACTAGTGTTTGTTCGTTCTAGTGTTGGTTCGTACTAGTGTTTGTTTGTACTAGTGTTTGTTCATTCTAGTGTTTGTTCGTTCTAGTGTTTGTTCATTCTAGTGTTTGTTTGTACTAGTGTTAGTTCGTTCTAGTGTTTGTTAGTACTAGTGTTTGCTCGTACTAGTGTTTGTTCGTACTAGTGTTTGTTTGTACTAGTGTTAGTTCGTTCTAGTGTTTGTTTGTACTAGCGTTTGCTCGTACTAGTGTTTGTTCGTTCTAGCGTTTGCTCGTACTAGTGTTTGTTCGTTCTATTGTTTTTTCGTACTAGTCTTAGTTCGTTCTAGTGTTTGCTTGTACTAGTGTTTGTTTGTACTAGTGTTTGTTCGTTCTAGTGTTTGTGTTTGTTCGTTCTAGTGTTTGTTCGTTCTAGTGTTTGTTTGTTCTAGTGTTTGTTCGTTCTAGTGTTTGCTCGTACTAGTGTTTGTTTGTACTAGTGTTTGTTCGTTCTAGTGTTTGTTTGTTCTAGTGTTTGTTTGTTCTAGTGTTTGTTTGTTCTAGTGTTTGCTCGTACTAGTGTTTGTTCTAGTGTTTGTTCGTACTAGTGTTTGTTCGTTCTAGTGTTTGTTCGTACTAGTGTTTGTTCTTCATTATTACTTTTTTTCTCCGTTTCTACTCTTTCGTGTTTTTCTAGGCAATGAATGCCTGGGATCAGCCTGTTATTGGGGTTCTTGCTGCTATACAAGGATATTCTAGCTTGAATCTTGATACTGTTGGCATAGTAGCTACAGGTAAGTTGCAATTGTATGTATCATGACATAATTATGATTAGTTAATAAGAACTTTAATACAAAATTAGTTGGCTCAACTTTTTCGGCTTCTTTTGGGTGGGGGTGAGGATGGTGGAGGAGATGTGGATATTAAAAGTGTGGAGTCATGATTGTGAGGTGTCTGAGTATGAGGTGGAGGACAGACAATGTCTTTACATGCATCAGGGACGAAGTCCCGGATTTTATCATGCAGGTACTTTTGCCTTTCCTGTGGCAGTCCTGGTGGCTCAATCGCTTCGGGTAGCTGTTTGGGACGGGGCTTCCAGTCTTGGTGGTTCTTCGTGAGGAGGGTGAGCGTCTTCTCAGCATCACATCGCATCTTCACATCGCATCTTCTCATCGCATCTTCACAACCACTTTGCCTGGTGTACCTGAGGAGAGAATCAGGTGGTGGAATGACGTAATGCCATCAAAGGCTCCCCTCTTGAAGTATGGCTGGAAGTGTTCTGGTGTTGAGGGGTCTTAATCTGGTGTTGAAAGGTCTGAAGCCTCGACGTCAGAGTCTGAGGAATCCAGGGGGTCATGTAAGTTGAATTCATCCTCAAAAAGAGGAGGAATAGACTCGGACTCAAAGACATCACTAGAACCTTTAAAAATGTATTATTTTTTATGTTTGTTTTTTATTTTAAAATTAGTAAAAATATAAGCCCTAGGCTGTTGCATGAAGATACCTTTTTCTGAGTAGCCAATAAAGTGGCCATCAAATTCTTCATCACCTAAAAAAGTAAAAGAGTTATGACTTATGAGTAATTTTGTTGATTGGGTACTAACAGTCTGGGGGTTAGTCTTCACTTCCTGGAGCCATGAATTCGCTAATGAGCTCCTCTAAGGCTTCACCATCGGCTCCACCCATCATGTCCAGGCCATCGCGGTGGCGGAGATTCAAAGCTCTGGCTAGGCTATCTAAACTGCACGTTCCTGAGCTGTATTTTCCTGCCTTCATGGCGCGGCATTTTGGCGCGAGTTTCACTCGTGCTAAAACTAGAGCTTAGCAACGATCCGGATACTCGTTCTGCAATAAGTTGATACGGTGACTTCTCGGGCTTATTCCTTCAGTTCCAGAGCACGCCTGTCCTTCAAACTTGGTCAGTATCTATAAAAATAGGTTATCATTCCATATATGCATTAAAAATATTTTGGTAAAAAATTGACAGATACCATAAAATTGTTAATTGTCCAATTTGGTGCTTGCCGCGTAGTGCCCGATTTTCCTGTAGACGGTCACATATGTAGGTAGGTATTGAGTGTGTCAAGTAATTAAGTGGACTTCTATATATTCATTTATGATTGTGAAGTTCAATTAATTACAACTCTTGAGTGTAAGTGTGTGTGCATGTGTTTGGTGTGTGCTTGTGTGTGTGCGGATATGTGTGACTGTGATGTGTATGTGTGGTGGATTTAATTGGTGGGGAGTGTTCAAGTCAATGGTGTGTATTATTAAGAACACTGAGATTCGTTTTTACTGCTGGAATGACATTTAATGACTAGTGTAGAAGTGGTGGGCTAATTATCAGAACAATAGTAGTAACACGTGCAGACATGAAGAATGGCTTGACCACACCCCTTCATAGTGGATTATAGTACGTTTTCTATTGTGTTTAGTAGTCTGAACATTTCAGCTATCCCAACCTCTTGGTCCCACCATGTTTGGATGACTGAAGTCCTACTGTATTGTATATAGTGAACAGACCTCACCACAGTTCATTGAGGAGATACGTACTACTACTATTACTATGATTTGCAAGTTCTGTCTTTTTGTCAACCTTCCCCTCCAACTATAAACAAATATATCAACAAACCAATAGTATAACAAACTCTTTCATGTGTCTGTAGTAGAGATGACGTGAGGTCCATTGGAGAGGAGACATTTGAAGTGGACTGAGTAAATGAAGAGAGAGATGCTTCACTGGCTGTGAGTGGGTGGAGCATATGGGAAGGCATAGTGGGCGTGGCAGTAGAGATGGAATGATGTATGTAGCTGGCAGTGAATAGAAGGAATAGTTATTTAGACGGAGGACGGGCCAGCTGAACGAGGAAAGGGGTTGCAAGATAGACAATGAGGAATGGTGTGTATATGTGTGTGTGTGTGTGTGTGTGATAAAGTGCTAGGTCTTGGCTAGTTGCAGCCTCCAGCTATGTGCTGGTGTGCTCTGATGTGTTCATGTTGGGGTAATTGGTGAGCGAGCGGAGCTAGTGAGACACTCTCAGGGTAACACAATTGAAAATCGAGGATATTTGTTTGTTTATATATATGTTAGGACGTACGTATGTCATTTGTACTTTGACCAGTGACCACACTTACACACACCTGTACTGAAGAACCTTCGGCAACACTTCTGTAAGACGGCATGTCAAAGCCCACCACTATTACACCTACACATGTACGTATAACCAAGCTAATATCGAACTCGTAGCAAAAAGGTATATACACATTGGGCTAAGCTTATGGCTGCCCTGTAGTAATAATACTGATTCTTAGATTGTATTGTTCAATCAAACATGTGTGTGTTTGATTTAATAGTTGGTATTATGACAATTTAACTTATTTAATCAGAAAACATAGTTAACTTGTTACGCACACCACTCCAGTGATAATATATCATCACACTACTCCAGTGGTAATATATCATCACACCACTCCAGTGATAATATATCATCACACCACTCCAGTGGTAATATATCATCACACCACTCCAGTGGTAATATATCATCACACCACTCCAGTGATAATATATCATCACACCACTCCAGTGGTCATATATCATCACACCACTCCAGTGGTAATATATCATCACACCACTCCAGTGATAATATATCATCACACCACTCCAGTGGTAATATATCATCACACCACTCCAGTGGTAATATATCATCACACCACTCCAGTGGTAATATATCATCACACCACTCCAGTGGTCATATATCATCACACCACTCCAGTGGTATACAGTGCGTCCAGCTTAAAGAGTGAACTTTCTGAAATTTATGATGCTATCACAAAAACCACTGTAATGTATGAAGTATGCATGATCAATATCTAAATTTTTGAAAAGTTACACATTATTGGCATACAAAGCTGCACTCAAATTATTTTTGTGGTTTTGTGGTTAGTTTTGTGGTAACAGGTGATACAACTGAGAGCTTTTGGGCCTTGAATTTGGTAGTTTTTAAGAAAAAAAAAAGAGAAATTATTGGTCCTTATCTTTCTAACTTGGTTCACTGATAGTTAAGCTCCTAAGCTTTCATTTGAACCAAATTTTGTAAGTTGGTGAAATTTTTTACGTCCAATATTTAACGTTTTATGAAAAAAAGTGTTTAAGAAAAAACTTTTGAATTTATTGGGTTATATCTCTTTAAATGTGTTCTAGGGTATAAAATTATGATACAATTTATATGTATTAATTTGATAGCTTCATTTTTAATAATCACTTAATTATGGCCAATTTTTCATTAAATTTACATTTTTATGGTAAGGGTCTTCCAAATGATGACGTTTGAAGTAAAAATATGCGGGCTGATCTATGTACGTAAGCGTGACGTCTAAAATGTGCGCATGCGTATTGCTGCGATAGATCCAGCTGGTGGCGCCATTTTACCGCACTTTATTCTATGCTTAGTATGGCTTCAGTGTCCAATATATGCCCAGTTATAACTAATCACTCGTAGTTTATAGTTTGTACGAGCTTCTAGTTGTGCGCTAAAACTGGTTGAAGGTTGCGGAGGGTTATCTGGAGCTACAAAGCTTAGAGGAAAGAAGCACAGGACCGCGGCTAAACACCTCCTCAAGTAAGTCTGATTGTTGTGTGCTTAAGCGTGTATTTAAACTCTATTCTTATTTCTTGGTGTGACGAATTTCTGAAGTATACTCAACAGTAATGTGAAGAATCCAGCACATCACCTACACTGTAGCTATGGCCACACACATTCCAGTATTACTTTGTCCTTCACACTGAATCATTCATATCATTTTATTCATGATTTTACTGTATTTTCTATCTACTTGTTAAATTTCAACTTTTATACAAAAAAAATTGACAATTAATATAATTTTATAATGACATGTACAATATATATTATTACATAATTTTATGATGACATGAAATTGTGGTAGATACAAGCAACAGTTGAATTTGGAGGGTGGTAAATAGCATCCCCATAACCATAGAGAACTGTACCTATATAGACATGAGGAGTAATGGACAGCTAAAGCATAAATAGTGGCATATAGAGTCTATGATGAATTGTATATCTTATTATCTTGGTCAGCAAACAGTAAATTGGCTGAGTTTCTAAATACATAGGCCCTATTTAAACAGGTAAGAAAATCTGAGTGGACAAGCAACCCGTGATACAAATGTACCTCACATTGTAGCTTGCTCTTGTTAAGTACTTGAATAGCAACAAAGTCCTGAGCCTAAAATGAACCAGAATGTCAAGCAGAAGGGGTAAAAATGAAGTCACCAAACTACGACTGCTTTTTGTTTACAATTGTCTCTGAGGTACTGCGCACGTGTTTGGCCCGGTTTGAGACTATAAAGGGGAATACCCGTATTACTGGTGGGTAAAGCGTTGCGCGGCACAAACCAATTACGATTAATGACGACGCGTAGACGAAAATGTGACGTCAAATAAAATGGAGAATAATGTATTGCAGTCTATGGGCGATGCGCGGTTCTCTACCTTTTATGAGTTAAAGTGATTTTGTAGCAGTTGGAAACAACATTTGGAGGAGTAACAATAAGGTACATGCATATCAAAAGGCTGTATTTTGTTTCTATATGATAAATTCAAAAAGTTCACTCTTTAAGCTGGACGCACTGTATATCATCACACAAAACCAGTGGTCATAATATACGTAAAACAGCTGGCTTATTTATCACCATTACAGGACTATAAGTCTTCAATACTAAATAGTAAGGAGATAGGTAGTAAAAAGTAAGCTGCTAACAACAAATACATCGACACAAAAATAAATTATTCCGTAAACTGCTATAGATGGTCATATTAATTATAGATGTTTATGTACAGTATAACTGAAGTTATCCGAATGCAGTTAACCGAACATCCAAAGCAGCGTGTGCGGACATGAAAAATTGCTAGACCACGCCTCTTCATTAGTGCTTTTGTAATACATTTTCTATTGATAACTTATCTGAACACCTCTCAGTCCCAACATGTTCGGATAACTGAAGTCCTACATTGTCAGCTTCTTCTTGTCCGACCAACCCTGTTAGTTCCATGCTCTAACTCACTGGGGTCATCAAGTACTGTGATATTCAAACTGTTCAGTGCAAGCGTAATTCGAATGCTACAGAGTAAGGTAAAGGTCCCTCAATAGACAGCACCAATGGCACGTCGTCCTCCAGCACCATGTCGGGTGGAGCAGGCAGGCTGATGTATCTCGCAGAACTGGTGTTGTCAAAGCAACCGTTGTGTCGGACACATTCAAAACAGATGCCATATCTACAAGAATGTCATTTCCCAATCAATACATTGTTCAACATACGCAAAATATATACTTTGAAATAGTTTGTCAAAGTTGTACGGGAAATTACGACAAATAATAATGCAGGGATAATTTTTAGTGTCAGACTAACATAAACTTGGTAAGAGATTTAAATTTGACTGAAAATCGTTGAAAGAAAAAACAAAAACAAAACAAAAAACAACAAAAAAAACCCAAAACAAAAAACAACAAAAAAAAACAGTTTATTTCCAACAATCAAATTGGTCTAACATTTAACCAGTGACAGAACACATTATCATCATGTACATCAGCAAATGCATGTAAATATTGTACCACTTCACATGTGGGGATGAGATGATAGGAATGTACATCAGCAAATGCATGTAAATATTGTACCACTTCACATGTGGGGATGAGATGATAGGAAGTACACAGCAACTGATGTAAATAGTTTAACCACTTCAACATGTGGGTGAAATATAGGAATTTACATCAGGCAAATGCATGTATCTATTGTTACCACTTCACATTGGGGCTGAGATGCTATGACGTGCATCAGCAACTTCATGTAAATATGTAGCCACTTCACATGTTGGGATGAGAATGATAGGAGGTACATCAGCAAAATGCATGTAAATATTGTCCACTTCACTGTGGGGATGAAGATGATAGGAATGTACCCAGTCAATTCATGTAATTATTTACCACTCTGCATGTGGGTATGAAGATGATAGAATTTGCTCACAAAATGCAATGTAAATATTGTCCACTTCCCATGTGGGATGAGATTGATAGGAATGTACATCAGCAAATGCATGTAAATATTGTACCACTCTGCATGTGGGGATGAGATGATAGGAATGTACCTCAGCAAATGCATGTAAATATTGTACCACTCTGCATGTGGGGATGAGATGATAGGAATGTGCATCAGCAAATGCATGTAAATATTGTACCACTCTGCATGTGGGGATGAGATGATAGGAATGTGCATCAGCAAATGCATGTAAATATTGTACCACTCTGCATGTGGGGATGAGATGATAGGAATGTGCATCAGCAAATGCATGTAAATATTGTACCACTCTGCATGTGGGGATGAGATGATAGGAATGTGCATCAGCAAATGCATGTAAATATTGTACCACTCTGCATGTGGGGATGAGATGATAGGAATGTGCATCAGCAAATGCATGTAAATATTGTACCACTCTGCATGTGGGGATGAGATGATAGGAATGTGCATCAGCAAATGCATGTAAATATTGTACCACTCTGCATGTGGGGATGAGATGATAGGAATGTGCATCAGCAAATGCATGTAAATATTGTACCACTCTGCATGTGGGGATGAGATGATAGGAATGTGCATCAGCAAATGCATGTAAATATTGTACCACTCTGCATGTGGGGATGAGATGATAGGAATGTGCATCAGCAAATGCATGTAAATATTGTACCACTCTGCATGTGGGGATGAGATGATAGGAATGTGCATCAGCAAATGCATGTAAATATTGTACCACTCTGCATGTGGGGATGAGATGATAGGAATGTGCATCAGCAAATGCATGTAAATATTGTACCACTCTGCATGTGGGGATGAGATGATAGGAATGTGCATCAGCAAATGCATGTAAATATTGTACCACTTCGCATGTGGGGATGAGATGATAGGAA
>WLWD01002656.1_pt1 | contig 11465 bp, 5 predicted proteins | sample 6712731 | NCBI WGS metagenome assembly WLWD01 (sample SAMN12718690, study PRJNA576275) | sponge metagenome | isolation source: marine sponge | host: Mycale hentscheli | place: New Zealand: South Island, Marlborough, Capsize Point | collected 2014-11-01
GGGGGGGAGGATAATTTTACTGGTTAAAATAAACTTTAATTAATGGTCACTTAGTTGTGATCTCTACCAATTCCAATTGGCTGGGTGTTTACAGCCAGGCTGGCAGTGGTTTGAGAATAGGGAGGAGCAGTACATTCAGTCCTGGTTACAAATTAGCAGTGGGGTCATTTAACAGTTGCAAGTATGAGTGACCTTCTTGAAAATGACATGTTGAAAGCTGTTTCCTAAATTTATTATTTTGGCCAACATCTGTGTGTCAATTCCAGTCTCAAATGAAGTTTCTCACAGATGATGATTAAAATGCTGGACTCAGAAATTGTTTAAGAGAAAAGGAACTTTTTCACTTGATGAAACATTGAATTACCCAAAAACTGGTCTGATGATGATATAGAATAACCCTAAGCCATATGGACAACAAAGAAAATGAACATGCCCACCCCCACTTCCCTCCTGAAAAAAAAGTACCCTGTGCCATATGGTGCTGCTATGTTGCCATGACTTAGTACTTTCTGTAATTAAATTAGAGATTGGTATTTTATTTATTTGTTTTTTTAGAATTAACAAAAACATGTTGCTATTACAATGTGCTGATCCACCCTGAAATTATTTTTGTACAAAGGTTCTGAAGCTTTAAAATTTAGCGTGACCGTCTAAAATGAATTAGATGGTAGCACAGTAGTGATAAGTCAGAATCTTTAGCTTTTCTCTGTATGGACCATGAACTTTTTTTTTAACATACTAGTAGATAATTCAGTCTATACTTGCTTATAAATCCATCTCATTGTCTACCTTAACAAAAACTAATTAAAATTAAAATATTCCTTTATTAATGAAGCACCAAAGGTACGAACCCTCAGAGCAACTAAACACTACCTAGCTATTACAAAATAATCCCAGACCAAAAGAACAAGCAATCTATTAGTTATTTTAATGAGGCGGCATCAGAATAGCCCAATCAATGAAAATGGTACCGTCTTCATGAGAGAAGAAGCTAAACAGACCAGAAACTTCACTTCTTTCAATTCCGTTAACTTCCCTGAGCATAAAGCAAACTACACCGCTGGCTGCAAGAAATTATTTGCTCACGTGATGGTAAGTGGCATTACCCACAAAAGTTGGTACCTACACAGAGCTGAAGGCTTCGCATTTTCTCAACAATTAGCCCGGAAATAAAAATAATAATAATAATTAAAAAAATTAATTAAAAAAAGCACAATAAAAAGTCTTAAATCTTCATTCTGAGTAAGTTCATACCTAAATCAATGGTTAATTGTCAGTAATCTCCAAAATCAGAGCGTGACAGACAGACAGACAAACAGGACGACTACTATAATCCTCTCATGCATGCACACTGAAGGTTAATAAGTTACCAATTGGTTGTCATAAAATTGCCAGTAAGAGGGTTAGCAACCATTTACAATAAATAATGCTTTAAAAAGCTAAAGAAATTAATTAGCAATTTTTAAAAACTTACTCAGTTAAAGGATTTTTTTTGTTTTATTATTGTATTATATTTTATGCTAGTGATGACATCATAATAAATTTGTATCATTACTGTGCATAGGTCGATACTGAGGCTTGTGAACAAATATTTTCATGGCTATCCAAGTACTCGAGAATCACTCGCCATATGAATAGAGAACATTTTTTATTTTATGTACTTTATCTTTGTGACCAACATAATCGGAAGAGGTAACATATATTATTGTCACTGCACAATTGCATAGCAAAAGTTTATTTGTGCTACTAATCAGACTTTGACTGATAGGAAGCAAGTACTCCCCAAAAAAGGATTAATTTGCATTACAAAGAGTACCTGGGATATTTATACGTAAATATTCTGCCAAGATTGTATTATTGTAGGTTAGCATCCACGGATAGTCCGGGGATGTCCAGAGTATCCAGGGAATCCGTGGATACTCTGTCAAGGGGGTATTATATAGGTTGGCATCCACGGATAGTCCGGGGATGTCCAGAGTATCCAGGGAATCCGTGGATACTCTGCCAAGGGGGTATTATATAGGTTGGCATCCACGGATAGTCCGGGGATGTCCAGAGTATCCGGGGAATCCGTGGATACTCTGCCAATGGGGTATTGTATAGGTTGGCATCCACGGATAATCCGGGGATGTCCAGAGTATCCAGGGAATCCATGGATACTCTGTCATGGGGGTATTATATAGGTTGGCATCCACGGATAGTCTGGGGATGTCCAGAGTATCCAGGGAATCCGTGGATACTCTGTCAAGGGGGTATTGTATGGGTTGGCATCCACGGATAATCCGGGGATGTCCAGAGTACCAGGGAATCCTTGGATAACTCGTCAAGGGGGGTTTATATAGGTGGCATCCCCGGATAGTTCCGTGGATGTCCAGAGTATCCAGGAACGTGGATACTCTGCCAAGGGGGTAGTATATAGGGTTGGCATCCACGGTAGTCCGGGGATGTCCAGATATTCAGGGAATCCGTTGGATACCTGCCAAGGGGTATTAATATAGGTTGGCATCTTCCCGGATATCCCCGGGGAGTCCAGAGTATCCAGGAATCCGTGTGCTACTCTGTCAAAAGGGGGGGTATATATAGTTTTTGGTCATCACGATTAGTCCGGGGAGTCCAGAGTATCCAGGGAATCCGTGGATACTCTGTCAAGGGGGGGTATTATATAGGTTGGCATCCACGGATAGTCCGGGGATGTCCAGAGTATCCAGGAAACGTGGATACTCTGCCAAGAGGGTATTATATAGGTTGGCATCCACGGATAGTCCGGGGATGTCCAGAGTATCCGGGGAATCCGTGGATACTCTGCCAAGAGGGTATTATATAGGTTGGCATCCACGGATAGTCCGGGGATGTCCAGAGTATCCGGGGAATCCGTGGATACTCTGCCAAGGAGGTATTGTATAGGTTGGCATCCACGGATAATCCGGGGATGTCCATAGTATCCGGGGAATCCGTGGATACTCTGCCAAGGGGGTATTATATAGGTTGGCATCCACGGATAATCCAGGGATATCTGGTGTATCCGGGGAATCCATGAAAGGACACTGGACAACTGACGGCGTTCTTGGACAACCTTGGAGGGGACTGTTTGGACACTTCTTTTGAATTAACACTTCTTTTGAATTAATTAAGCTCATTAAATTCTCACCGAAGCGTGAAGCTATGTTAAATCTGATTAAAGAAGAGGTTGGAAGTGACAGTCCTTCAATACGTACGCTGTGTCCAACAAGATGGACAGTTCGTGCAAATTCCCTCTCCAGTGTTCTTGCCAATTATGAACACATTCAGACTTTGTGGGAGGAGGCGCTATCAGCAACTACTGACACAGAAATGAAAGCTCGGATTAGGGGTGTTTCAAGTCAAATGACTACTTTTCAGTTTTTCTTTGGACTAGTTCTCTCAGAACTGATACTACAACATACTGATCAGCTGAGTAAAACACTCCAGAATCCAGATTTATCCAGCATGGAGGGTCATTATACTGCCATGTTAACAGTGAAAACACTTCAAACTATCCGTACAGAAGCAGATTTTAATCTCTTTTGGAAAAAAGCTGAGATGAAACGGCTGAAACTTAACATTGACGAACCTCAACTTCCGAGAAGACGAAAGATACCAAAGCGATTTGAACAAGGCACTAGTGTGGAAGAATATCCTGATTCTGTGGAGAGCCTATATAGGCAAGTCTACTTTGAAGCCATTGATCTGGCCATGAATAGTATCAAAAGCCGCTTTGATCAAGAAGGATTTAAAGTTTATTCCAATATTGAACAGCTTCTTCTGAAAGCTTTAATGGGAAAAGTGTATGAGAAAGAGCTTGAATTTGTGTGCAATTTTTATGGTGATGATTTCAACAGGTTGGAATTGGAAGCTCAATTGAAAGTATTACGAACACTATACTCTGATAAGTATGAAGATGATGAGCAAGCCTCAGTAAGATCTTTAAAGGCTGTCTTACAGGACCTTAGTCTTCCCCAAAGGTCTTTGATAGACGAAGTTTGCTTAGTATTCAAGCTACTTTTGGTCATGCCAGCGACCAATTGTACCTCAGAAAGATCATTCAGTGCTATTAGACAAATCAAACGTACTTACGAAGCACCATGACCCAAGCCCGCCTTAATCATTTAATGATAATTAATTATCACCAGGATGTAACCGACAAGATGGACTTAGAAGCTATTGCTGATGAATTTATTGATGCTAAGGAAGAACGATCAAAAGCTATCTTTACAAACTGCAGCCCAGCTTTCCAATCCACAAAATAAATTTCATGATGGAATTTGTGGTTGTAAGACTAGTTGCAGAAGTATGAGGTGTATTGGTAGGAGGAAAAGTGCTGTACTCTAACAGATGCCATAATGGTATCTCCTGTAATAACCAAAGCCTTTCAGGCCAGAAAAGGTCAAAATTCAAATCTGCCCAATCTATAAATTCATAAAATGAGCCGAACACACACACACCTTGAACCTTGAAACCGCCCACAGAATATGAACTGTGATAGCGGACCTAGTGTAACCTAGGCTGGCAACATCTAGCTCTCACAGAAATGTCTATGTCTTGTTAGATCACCCTGCCTTCTGAAATGTCTTCCGCAAGCACACACGCACACATACACACACTAACTTCTTCCCTTCCCTTTCTTCAAGAGTTACATAGTACAAGTTAGTACTAGTGATGTGCTACAGCACAAATGGTGAGCAAGTCATTGTGTACAAGTAATTCAAATAATGAGGTAGCTAATTAATCTACATTTATCTAGTTTGCCTAAACTTACTGTTCTAGCTCCTATTCACCTGAACTTACTGTTCTAGCTCCTATTCACCTGAACTTACTGTTCTAGCTTCTATTCACCTGAACTTACTGTTCTAGCTCCTATTCACCTGAACTTACTGTTCTAGCTCCTATTCACCTGAACTTACTGTTCTAGCTTCTATTCACCTGAACTTACTGTTCTAGCTCCTATTCACCTGAACTTACTGTTCTAGCTCCTATTCACCTGAACTTACTGTTCTAGCTCCTATTCACCTCAACTTACTGTTCTAGCTCCTATTCACCTCAACTTACTGTTCTAGCTCCTATTCACCTGAACTTACTGTTCTAGCTCCTATTCACCTGAACTTACTGTTCTAGCTCCTATTCACCTGAACTTACTGTTCTAGCTCCTATTCACCTGAACTTACTGTTCTAGCTCCTATTCACCTCAACTTACTGTTCTAGCTCCTATTCACTTCAACTTACTGTTCTAGCTCCTATTCACCTGAACTTACTGTTCTAGCTCCTATTCACCTCAACTTACTGTTCTAGCTCCTATTCACCTGAACTTACTGTTCTAGCTCCTATTCACCTGAACTTACTGTTCTAGCTCCTATTCAGCTCACTTCTGTTCTAGCTTCCTATTCACCGCAACTTAACTGTTCTAGGCTCCTATTCACCTTTAGAAACTTACTGTTCTAGCGCTATTCACGCCTCAACTTACGTTCTAGCTCTCTTCACCCTCAAACTTACTGTTCTAGCTCCTATTCACCTGAACGTACTGTTCTAGCCTCCTATCACCTCACAACTTACTGTTCTATTCTAGCTCCTATTCACCTGAACTTACTGTTCTAGCTCCTACTCACCTGAACTTACTGTTCTAGCTCCTACTCACCTGAACTTACTGTTCTAGCTCCTACTCACCTGAACTTACTGTTCTATCTCCTACTCACCTGAACTTACTGTTCTAGCTCCTATTCACCTGAACTTAATCCTATTCACCTGAACTTACTGTTCTAGCTCCTATTCACCTGAACTTACTGTTCTAGCTCCTACTCGCGTGAACTTACTGTTCTAGCTCCTATTCACCTGAACTTACTCCTATTCACCTGAACGTACTGTTCTAGCTCCTATTCACCTGAACTTACTGTTCTAGCTCCTACTCGCCTGAACTTACTGTTCTAGCTCCTATTCACCTGAACTTACTGTTCTAGCTCCTACTCGCCTGAACTTACTGTTCTTGCTCCTACTCGCGTGAACTTACTGTTCTAGCTCCTATTCACCTGAACTTACTCCTATTCACCTGAACTTACTGTTCTAGCTCCTATTCACCTGAACTTACTGTTCTAGCTCCTATTCACCTGAACTTACTGTTCTAGCTCCTATTCACCTGAACTTACTGTTCTAGCTCCTATTCACCTGAACTTACTGTCCTAGCTCCTATTCACCTGAACTTACAGTTCTAGCTCCTATTCACCTGAACTTACTGTTCTAGCTCCTATTCACCTGAACTTACAGTTCTAGCTCCTATTCACCTGAACTTACTGTTCTAGCTCCTACTCACCTGAACTTACTGTTCTAGCTCCTATTCACCTGAACTTACTGTTCTAGCTCCTATTCACCTGAACTTACTGTTCTAGCTCCTATTCACCTGAACTTACTGTTCTAGCTCCTATTCACCTGAACTTACTGTTCTAGCTCCTATTCACCTGAGCTTACTGTTCTAGCTCCTATTCACCTGAACTTACTGTTCTAGCTCCTATTCACCTGAGCTTACTGTTCTAGCTCCTATTCACCTGAACTTACTGTTCTAGATCCTATTCACCTGAACTTACTGTTCTAGCTCCCACTCACCTGAACTTACTGTTCTAGCTCCTATTCACCTGAACTTACTGTTCTAGCTCCTACTCACCTGAACTTACTGTTCTAGCTCCTACTCACCTGAACTTACTGTTCTAGCTCCTACTCACCTGAACTTAATGTTCTAGCTCCTATTCACCTGAACTTATGTTCTAAGCTCCTATTTCACCTTAACTTACTGTTCTAAAGCTCCGATTCACCTGAACTTACTGTTCTAGCTCCTATTCACCTCAACTTCAGTTCTAGCTCCTATCACCTTCACCTCAACTTACTGTTCTAGCGCCTATCACCTGAACTTTACTGTTTCTAGCTCCTCTTCACCTGACACTTACTGGTTCTAGCTCCTCCTATTCACCTCAACTTACTGTTCTAGCTCCTATTCACCTGAACTTACTGTTCTAGCTCCTATTCACCTGAACTTACTGTTCTAGCTCCTATTCACCTGAACTTACTGTTCTAGCTCCTATTCACTTCAACTTACTGTTCTAGCTCCTATTCACCTGAACTTACTGTTCTAGCTCCTATTCACCTGAACTTACTGTTCTAGCTCCTATTCACCTGAACTCACTGTTCTAGCTCCTATTCACCTGAACTTACTGTTCTAGCTCCTATTCACCTGAACTTACTGTTCTAGCTCCTATTCACCTGAACTTACTGTTCTAGCTCCTATTCACCTCAACTTACTGTTCTAGCTCCTATTCACCTGAACTTACTGTTCTAGCTCCTATTCACCTGAACTTACTGTTCTAGCTCCTATTCACCTCAACTTACTATTCTAGCTCCTATTCACCTGAACTTACTGTTCTAGCTCCTACTCACCTAGTTTAGGAAGGCATCGTTTGGTTCATTTAATCTACTGACCGCCATAGTAACCACTCGCCGCAAATGTTTACCTTGAAAAACAAAACAAAACAAAAAAAACACTTTTAAAGGAAATTCCACATATCAATTTTGGCCTAGCCTTAAGCAAGACTTGCCTACTTCTGTAGCAGCCAAAAAAACTGTTGAATTTTCAAGTAAAATACTGTTGTGTTAAGTGTATAGCACATTAACCAAGATAACTTACCACCGCAACTAATTCAAATATAAATGAACTCCATAAGTTTAAAAGACTTAACTTCTTCCGCAAAATTCACATTATGTCATATCAAACATATATAAACAACCAAATATCCCTGATTTTCAATTGCTTTACCCCTGATAGTGTTTCACTCGCTCACCATTAACCATTAAAATGCATTACATGAGTTGACTACATGTGTTGACTACATGTACTGACTGCATGCGCTGTCTACATGTGCTGACTACATGTGTTGACTATATGTGTTGACTACATGTGTTACAAGGTTCACTATCTTACAGACTCACTTCATCACAGTTGCACTTCACCATCTGATGGATCGTCTTCTTCACTAGTGTGGAACCTGACCATATCCAAATATTAATAATTAACACTTAAATGGTTTAAAATTATTTTTAGTGGAAGTGTAAAATATGGTGTCAAAAACTGGGAGCTGCAACTACAGGTCATCCACACATCTAGCCCAGTTGTTCTAGGTGCTGCTTATAGAGCTGTGCTAGATGTGTGGATGACCTGTAGTTGCAGCTCCCAGTTGTTCTAGGTGCTGCTTATAGTGCTGTGCTAGATGTGTGGATGACCTGTAGTTGCAGCTCCCAGTTGTTCTAGGTGCTGCTTATAGAGCTGTGCTAGATGTGTGGATGACCTGTAGTTGCAGCTCCCAGTTGTTCTAGGTGCTGCTTATAGAGCTGTTCTAGATGTGTGGATGACTTGTAGTTGCCGCTCCCAGTTGTTCTAGGTGCTGCTTATAGAGCTGTGCTAGATGTGTGGATGACCTGTAGTTTGCAGCTCCCAGTTGTTCTAGGTGCTGCTTATAGAGCTGTGCTAAATGTGTGGATGACATGTAGTTGCAGCTCCCAGTTCTAGGTGCTGCTTATAGAGCTGTGCTAGATGTGTAGATGACCTGTAGCTGCAGCTCCCAGTTGTTCTAGGTGCTGCTTATAGAGCTGTGCTAGATGTGTGGATGACCTGTAGTTGCAGCTCCCAGTTGTCCTAGGTGCTGCTTATAGAGCTGTGCTAGATGTGTGGATGACCTGTAGTTGCAGCTCCCAGTTGTTCTAGGTGCTGCTTATAGAGCTGTGCTAGATGTGTGGATGACCTGTAGTTGCAGCTCCCAGTTGTCCTAGGTGCTGCTTATAGAGCTGGGCTAGATGTGTGGATGACCTGTAGTTGCAGCTCCCAGTTGTTCTAGGTGCTGCTTATAGAGCTGTGCTAGATGTGTGGATGACATGTAGTTGCAGCTCCCAGTTCTAGGTGCTGCTTATAGAGCTGTGCTAGATGTGTGGATGACCTGTAGTTGCAGCTCCCAGTTGTTCTAGTTGGTGCTCATAGAGCTGTGCTAGATGTGTGGATGACCTGTAGTTGCAGCTCCCAGTTGTTCTAGGTGCTGCTTATAGAGCTGTGCTAGATGTGTGGATGACCTGTAGTTGCAGCTCCCAGTTGTTCTAGGTGGTGCTCATAGAGCTGTGCTAGATGTGTGGATGACCTGTAGTTGCAGCTCCCAGTTGTTCTAGGTGCTGCTTATAGAGCTGTGCTAGATGTGTGGATGACATGTAGTTGCAGCTCCCAGTTGTTCTAGGTGCTGCTTATAGAGCTGTGCTAGATGTGGTGGATGACCTGTAGTTTGCAGCTCCCAGTTGTTCTAGTGCTGCTTATAGAGCTGTGCTATATGTGTGGATGGACCTGGAGTTCAGCTCCCAGTTGTTCAGGTTCTGCTTATAAGCTGTGCAGATGGGTGGATGACCTGTAGTTGCAGCTCCCATTGTTCTAGGTGCGGCTTATCGAGCTGTGCTAGATGTTGGAAGTGACCCTGTATTTTGCAGCTCCCAGTTGTTCTAGGTGCTGCTTATAGAGCTGTGCTAGATGTGTGGATGACCTGTAGTTGCAGCTCCCAGTTGTTCTAGGTGCTGCTTATAAAGCTGTGCTAGATGTGTGAATGACTTGTAGTTGCAGCTCCCAGTTGTTCTAGGTGCTGCTTATAGAGCTGTGCTAGATGTGTGGATGACCTGTAGTTGCAGCTCCCAGTTGTTCTAGGTGCTGCTTATAAAGCTGTGCTAGATGTGTGAATGACTTGTAGTTGCAGCTCCCAGTTGTTCTAGGTGCTGCTTATAGAGCTATGCTAGATGTGTGGATGACCTGTAGTTGCAGCTCCCAGTTGTTCTAGGTGCTGCTTATAGAGCTGTGCTAGATGTGTGGATGACTTGTGGTTGCAGCTCCCAGTTGTTCTAGGTGCTTCTTATAGAGCTGTGCTAGATGTGTGGATGACCTGTAGTTGCAGCTCCCAGTTGTTCTAGGTGCTGCTTATAGAGCTGTGCTAGATGTGTGGATGACCTGTAGTTGCATCTCCCAGTTGTTCTAGGTGCTGCTTATAGAGCTGTGCTAGATGTGTGGATGGCCTGTAGTTGCAGCTCCCAGTTGTTCTAGGTGCTGCTTATAGAGCTGTGCTAGATGTGTGGGTGACCAGTAGTTGCAGCTCCCAGTTGTTCTAGGTGCTGCTTATAGAGCTGTGCTAGATGTGTGGGTGACCTGTAGTTGCAGCTCCCAGTTGTTCTAGGTGCTGCTTATAGAGCTGTGCTAGATGTGTGGATGACCTGTAGTTGCAGCTCCCAGTTGTTCTAGGTGCTGCTTATAGAGCTGTGCTAGATGTGTGGATGACCTGTAGTTGCAGCTCCCAGTTGTTCTAGGTGCTGCTTTATAGAGCTGTGCTAGATGTGTGGATGACCTGTAGTTGCAGCTCCCAGTTCTAGGTACTGCTTATAGAGCTGTGAGCTGCAATTACAGGTCATCCACACATCTAGCACAGCTCTATAAGCAGCACCTAGAACAACTGGGAGCTGCAACTACAGGCCATCCACACATCTAGCACAGCTCTATAAGCAGCACCTAGAACAACTGGGAGCTGCAACTACAAGTCATCCACACATCTAGCACAGCTCTATAAGCAGCACCTAGAACTACTGGGTGCTGCAACTACAGGTCATCCACACATCTAGCACAGCTCTATAAGCAGCACCTAGAACAACTGGGAGCTGCAACTACAGGTCATCCACACATCTAGCACAGCTCTATAAGCAGCACCTAGAACAACTGGGAGCGGCAACTACAAGTCATCCACACATCTAGCACAGCTCTATAAGCAGCACTTAGAACAACTGGGAGCTGCAACTACAGGTCATCGACACATCTAGCACAGCTCTATAAGCAGCACCTAGTACAACTGGGAGCTGCAACTACAGGTCATCCACACATCTAGCACAGCTCTATAAGCAGCACCTAGTACAACTGGGAGCTGCAACTACAGGTCATCCACACATCTAGCACAGCTCTATAAGTGTTCAGGGGGTGTAAATTCCTGAGCTCGAGTGTGAGGGGTGTGGCCCGAAGTAAGGACCACTTAGGGTTCGAAGGACCAGGGGTCAAGAGCCTAATGGCGGCAGAGAATGTTAACCTTTCACGTACCCTCTCGGGTTACTACTGAGTTCACCTCCAAAAGCCCGCACTCCCTCCCTTTACAACAGTTAGGGTTTAGGTTGTCTTGACACACAAGAGTACATACGCATACAGAACATATAAGGGAAAAGGATGATACACTACGGGGTGGTTATTGAATGAATATGATTAATTGACGACCATTGGGTAAGGCAAGTTAAATGATAAGGTAAGTGTATATGATTAGGTAGGTAGGTTAGCTATATGATTGATTGTATGTTCTTTCATGTTCATTGTTCGTGTCCACTTCCTTGTTCAGTCCTCCTGTGATGTGGACAGACCTGAA
>WLWD01005447.1_pt1 | contig 11463 bp, 10 predicted proteins | sample 6712731 | NCBI WGS metagenome assembly WLWD01 (sample SAMN12718690, study PRJNA576275) | sponge metagenome | isolation source: marine sponge | host: Mycale hentscheli | place: New Zealand: South Island, Marlborough, Capsize Point | collected 2014-11-01
TATGAGTGAGTCCATTGTGATGCTATGAACATTTCCTGGAGTGTTGGAATGGCTTAGTTGGAGAGAGATGTAATAATGTATCCAATCCAATCCTTGTGTCATGGAGTCGTTGAACAGTTATTTTTGGTTTTTGTTTCCTGGAAGTGATCCTGGCTCAGTCTCCCAGTTTGCTCATCTCTAGTCTGTAACTACTTGTGGCAGAAATTGATGACTTGCAGGATGTAGCTCACACATACACACGCACGCACACACACACACGCATCACTCACACACACACACACACACATACTTTCTCTCTCCAACCTGCAGTTATCAGTGTTGTGGTGGTTCTTCACCAGGGTACACGGAAGTTAAAGGCTACAAACTTATTTTATATAGCTCAGACAATACAGTTCTTCTAATAGATTTTAGCAATTAATTATTAGTTCATCAAAGACTCCAAAAGTAATGCAATGATTAGAGATACTGATAGAGATATATAAGGATATATCACATAATTATGCGTTAAACTATATAATTAAATTTATCTGTGGAGTATATATATGGAGTAACAGTTTCGAGGCATCTATGAAGTTTTGTACTTTTTATAATTGTTTCTGTAGAGTAAAGGACGCAACAAGGATCTCTGATAGAACAACCAAATGCCACAAGAGACTGGCGGACACCTTCATTGGCATTGCCACGTACATGTCTCTCCTCAACATCAGGAAAGACGACCCATTGTCTGGGTAAGGGGTCGACAAAGTAACAAGTCCTTACCTGGCTTAGTGTAGCTGATTAGAGGTCAGAGAGGGTACTGCATCACTGCGGTGGTGGATAAATTGTCATAAGGGTCTGTTCCCTTACTGTTTTGTGAGTTTTAGATTCCACGTAGTAGATCTGCATTGGAGAATATGTGGCCAAAGTGGTGTGAAACTGTTATGACTTTTAAAAAATTAAATTATTATTATCGTCATAGTTCTCATCATCTACGTCATTTTGTTATTTAGATTATACAAGAAAACTGCTGAAGCCTGTGAAAAACTTCGAGTAAGTTTTGTAAGATGGGGACTTAGTAAGTCACCCGTAACTTTTAATTTGTAGGGGTTGTGCTAATTATTTGCTGTTGTTGTTTATTATTTTAGAAATTGGAAGGTAGAGTGGCGTCTGATGAAGATCTCAAGTTGTCGGACTTGCTTCGCTACTATGACAGGGACTCCCAGGCTGCTCTGGTAAATTAGCATTTTGTGCATGTATGAATTTGTAGCTTCAGATACTTCACATCATGCGGGCAATAGGCGAGGGAGAGTTGTAGAATTAGTGGCAGCATATCCATTTATGAGTACTGAGTATGTGAAACTTGGCAGGATTCAATTTACTGTGAGGGGGAGGGGACTTACTGGGCATCTCCCCCGTAATTTCCCAGGTTCCCTCGTTGTTGAGGCAGAGCTCATGATAATTTCCTTTGTAACTAGGTATACATGCATGAGGAAGCTCTGCGTTGTATGAAAGATACTAGAGATAAAACTGTTCAATAAACATGTAACAATATAGTTCAGATATCACAGTTGACCATTCTCCTTCAGTGGGTTGACTTGTCTGGTATCACATTAGAAAGGGTTCACTATAGATTATAGTGTTGGGTTGCTAGTGTGGACTACACAACCTTCCATTCATTGATTCATTCATTCACTTGTTCATTCATTTATTCATTCGTTCGTTCATTCAGTCATTCTTTTTTTCACTCATTCGTTCGTCCTTTCTAATGTAGAATAGAAATAATTTAAATTACACATTTTCTTCTTGTCTTGTTTCATTCTTCTACTTTGTCTCTGTATTCCTCCCCTTCTTCCCTTCTCCTTGTCAGGACTTGCTGTATCGCCGCATGAGGAGTTTGGCAAACTTTGAAGCTTCCAACAAGAAGCTGGAGACTGCCAAGACCAAGAACAAGAAGGTAGCGGAGGCTGAGGCTGAGCAACAGTCCTGCAGTGCCAAGTTTGATAAACTGTCGGAAGTCGGAAAACAAGGTACATACATTCACACTGTGTAATTGCTTAGTCTTTATGTCACATAATCTGTATGTGTTGCACACGGTGACAATAGTAATAATAATAATAATAGTAACATCGCACTTCATAGGCGGGTAAAACAAACAAAAATGTTGCTAAGAAGGTTACCCGGCCCGCAAGTGCATAGGAGAAAAGGTTGCACAAGACGCCCACGCAAGAACAAAAACCCAATTTTAGACCAAAAATATATAATATCGCGAATCATTAGAGAGTCAGCTTGCCGCTTCGATGGATAATAACTAGCAGTACCCTGCCACAAGTGGGTGTTGACGTATTGCACAGAAGAATGGTAGTAGCATAGTTATTTTTATTCATGGCTATCATTCTCTACCATTGGTCAGGTTACTCTCCCCTCTCCTGCTCTATTTTTTCCATGAACTATCTCATGTATGGATAAAAAAAAACAAAAAACACAAAAAAAAACCACAACAACTAGCAGTACCCTGCCACAAGTGGTGCTTGACGTATTGCAAAGTAAGAATGTAGTAGCATAAGTTATTTTTATTCATGGCTATCATTCTCTACCATTGGTTCAGGTTACATCTCCCCTCTCCTGCTCTATTTTTTCCTGAACTATCTCATTTCTGTATCCCCCCCCCCCCCCCCCCCCCCCCCCCCTCCCCATCCCCATCCCCATCCCCTTCTTTTTATCAGCTCTTTATTCTTGGGTCATGGAGACCTTTCTCCCCCTTTGTCTACTTATCCTGCTTCTGAATCTTTCTGTCCTTCTATCATGATTGTAGACTTAAGCTTTGTGAAACTTTAACCTTCTTTTCTACTCTCACCTTTCTTTTTTAAACTTAGACGATTCATTCCACCCACTTTTTGGTACAATATTAATCGTTCCTCTTTGCCTTTTCTTTCGTACTTTCTTCTTTTTACTACACCGCCTTTTCTCTTCGATTCCACCGGCTACTTCACCACTTTTTTGCCTTCTCTTTCGCATTTTAGCCTTCCTGTTTGAAACCTATGCCGCCTATCCTCGTCTATTCCACCCACTTTTAGTTACAACCAAAGTAATCATTGTCGGCTGAAGGTGACGATACTTTACCCACTCTCTGTTTCTCCGCCGCGCTCGTCTTCTTTCCATTTTTGTTGTACCTGGTTAGGTTGCAAACTAATTCGCCTACCATAGCCAAACCCTCAACTTCTTTACAACTGCATTCTTGGTTTGTTCAGCACTAGTTCACCGCTAGTTCACGAAAGCTACTCTCCTGTTTTTGTGCCACTCCCACCTACTATCCATTTTGTTGTGTCGGAGTTTGGTTGCTAACTAGTTCGCCTTGCACTCTTAAGTTTATCCAGTAATTCAGTGTGAGTTCACGAGTACTATGCGTCTGCGTGTTCTAGCTCATTAGCTCATGAATTATTCATAAATATGTACGTCACCGTTGTCAGTCACAGGTATTATTATATAGATAATGTTTTTATTATTGTTGTTGAAGCTATTATTATTGTTGTTGTTGTTGTTGTTGTTATTTTACTACCTTGACTTATAGAATTGCAGTCGTTCAAAGATAGAAGAGTTATAGCTTTTAAAAAGAACTTGGTGAGTTCAGTGTATACATTATGTATTGCATCTTGTAGTAACATATGATGTTTTGATGTGATGAAATATTTTTCTTTCATCAGACGGAGCTGGCCGAGTTGGAAATTAAGCATGCTAAAGTAAGTATGTTAAGATTTTATATTGTTGACATAACAGCAAAGTGTCTGAATGGTGTGGGTAGGGGACTAGCATAACTACAGACTATACATGTCTTAAAGTAAAAAAGATCTTTTCCTGATGTTTACGCGTACTGTGTTGTGCTTGATTTCCAGTGCACGGTCACATATGCTCTAATTTTAGTAATTATTTTTGGTATTTATACTTTTAGTCGCAGGTATCTATTCTCCGTTCTACTTTGGCTACGCTGAAGGAGCTGTGATAGACTAGAGGTTGAATGACACTTTTTCATCTGATTTCTTGTTATACGTTCTCTTTGATTTGTTGAAATTTTCATTTTAAAATACATAATTCCCTTTTTGTTAGCTTTAGCATTCTTTTTATGATTTGTTTCTAGATATGACGTACATATTCAATTTTTTTTGTGGAAAATTGTGTTGGAGGTGATTTTTAAATTATAACTGATAAAACGAATGCAATGAGATGTAAAAGTTATTGCTCAACTTAATTGAAAAAGGTTGTTCAAGGTATGCTTATTCATGTAGGACTGGATGGTCAATTATAAATTGCATCTGTCACTTTATTCAATTAATCTGGCTTCCCTCCTGCACTGTTGAGTTAATTTTGATGAAACTTTCTTAGCTAGCTACATAACTACTGTGGGGGAAATTAAAAGACTCCAATAGCATTAATTCTGGTGGCAGAGGCAGGTTCATGCCTAACTACATATGAGCAGTTTTAAGACTCGCATAACAGCTAAATTTCGTGAGCAATTCCACAATAAAACAGAGGTCAAAAAGTAGGAAAGAACAATGGAGTAGGTCATCGAATGGAGACGCTCTTGTGCACCTAGAGCAAGCGTAATGAACGTAAGGAGTCGACGAGACGGATAGTCTCGCGAGCCAAACCCTTTACCAACCGCTAGCGCGGAGGGAAAGCGGTTGGTAAAGGGTCTGGCTCGCGAGACTACGAGACGGACATGCATCGGTAAACATTTTTTATTATTTTATTTTTTTTATTTTTTATAAATTAGCACGCTCTCCTAACTTTTTAGGTGAGCGGTTGACCCGGCCGAAGTGGAGGAGTAATGGTGCGACGTCTCTCGCTTCCTACAATCTGTGTGAGCACTGTCGCGGTAAGATATGCATATAATAGTTTAGAGAGCTAAAAAAATGCTAGCCTTATTATAGCAGAGGCTTCTTAGTTTTAGTAGCAATTCGTTGAGACTACTTTAGTTCACAAATAAAACTTGATTAAGTTTGCTCCAGCAGTTGTGATTGCAATTGTATAATAATAGATGACATTAAAGCCCTAGCCATTGCATTCAATTTTCTGTGATATATAATCTCATAATGATGTTATTTTATTTTACTATACTGTGCTATGTAAAAGATTAGCCATGTCACTAGTTAATTAAGAAGTAATGAGTCAAGTTGTCAATGTCCACTTCATTACATTTTTTAAATTTCATTGAGAAAGTGAGTTAAATAAGCTGGAGGACCACTGCTTATCTCATATGTGAAGTCAACCATCATTGTAGAAAAAAAGGAAGACAAATTTAGATTAATACATATTGCTGGATTAGTGAGATACTGATGTCCTATACTGGGTAGCTGCCACCAGAATCTTCTTTGGGATGAGTCTTTGCGTAGAGGGGATTGTGGTTGAGAGCAGTCCTTGTTCCTCTATGCTAAGTCACCCAGGGTGCAGGCAACCAGCTTTATAGTTAAATAATAGTTATAAAACTTAGAAGAAGACTCGCCCAGGCAGTGCTGGTTAGCCACTATATACTAAACCTGCCAGCAAGCCTGGTGTATGGGTGCGATACATGAACATGAGAATAGACAGGAGGGAAAGAGCAAGTTAATTTGGTGTTGTTTGTCTCATGAGAACTAGGCCTGGGCCAGTTATGCTTCAATTTCCACCTATTATGCTCTGCTCCAATGCTTGTCAAATTTACCTATTATGCTTTGAAATTCACCTATTATGCTCCTATTATGCCCAATCATACATGGCAAATTTATTATTTAGAGTCATAATTATGAATTTAAGATAGTGAATTTGAATGTTCAAAGAAAATGCACTGAGAGAGAAAAAAAAAATCAGTTTATAGCTTGAATTAGCGCTTGCTATACTGGAGCATAATGAATGATTCTACATAATCTTCTAGTGAGCTTTGTTGTGTTTTGTCAAAAGAAGCATTAAGGAGAGAAAAAACTCGTTCGGCAGCATGCTCGATGCTTTGGCACACCTATTATGCCCAAAATTATGCTGGCGTAATTGGCCCAGGCCTAATGAGAACTAACAGACATGAATACATAATGTTAGTGTTCATGTTACTAATTTAAGTTAGCGGTGTGTGGAGGATGTTGAGGGTAGATCTCCACCACAAGAGTATTGGAATAGATAGAGTAATAGTAGTAGGGAAATTGCTTACATAAAATTATTCTATAAAGTTATGAAAGAAAACATGTTTATTATATTTAAGGTTACTGATTGTTTGTGAATTACAATGGGTTGAAATGGCAAGCCAGATTGTATACAAATGGTGTGGTTATTAAGAAATTACCACCATTTTACTACAATCTGACTTGCAGTAGAACCTCAGTAGTCCGAATACTAAGGAATCAGAAGGTATTCGGTGAAATATTGAATGAATCATTGTGGTGGGACTGAGACTTTCAGGTAGGTTGCCACCAGAGTTCATCCTTGCAAGCAATTAGCTAACTTTCACACCGAAGCTAGGCTCTGTAGTTCTCCACCTAGGGCTAGCTAGTCAGGCTAATGTACCCAGTAACTTGATGGATTAGCTAGGAGCTTAAAGAAGTAACTTCAAAAAAGTAAGATACTACTTATTGATGAAAATGATGAAACAAGCACTCAATAGAAAATAAATAAAAAGAGATGTGCTCAGTGCTACTAAACATAATGGCAGAATACTCCCGAGGCTTCAGTCACCATGACTAGTGTGCAGCTGGCATCCACTGGCCATTCTCATAAACACATAGCACACCACCAACTCCAAACATAGATACATCAGTAAATATACCAGAACAGGAATAATCAAAGAAGAAAAATCACAAATACTACAATTGACACACTTGAATATCATGTCAGTTGTCCAATTTACAAGTCTAGCTGATTTGTTTGTAACATGTTTTGTCAATGCAGATGTTAATTTGCAAAGTGAGGGACAAAACGAGAATAAAATGTAACTAATTTCATGAAAGAGCACAGTTGTTGAATCATCTTCTGTCGAACATACTCTCTCAACTGGTGAATTCTAGCATCTGGTATGCCCAAACAACCATTTCCAACAATGAACCCCATGAACTCAAATTGCATAGAATCCTAACAGCATTTTGACAATTTAATGGATGCCCATGTTCACAAAGTCTGGCTAGAACAGCATCAAAGACGTAAATGATGATCCCAATCAATAAAAAATATTATCACATTGTCTATAGCTATAATATGGTGAAGAAAATCCTCAAATCCTCTCAACACCCGTTGCATGAGGAGTTAAAGTGTTGCTGCAAATTTATAGTGAAACTTGCCATGTATACATGAAAAGGCTGTATATTCTCTTGAGCTTAGTTATTTTGTAAACATCTAAGTTATATTTGTAAGCCACAGTCATTTCCCTATCTGAAAGTGTTGTTCCTTGTGTATATCATTTTTGAAATGTTAAATTTTCATGTTTATAGCTAATACAAGCTAGCTAGCAGTAGTCAGTTAAACAAATTATTTCTTATGACTGAAACAATATGCAATGTGTTTATTTTAGATATGTATTACGATCTGCTATGGAAGGCCAAGTCTTTCCAATCAGACTAACACATTCCTCAACGACTCATGCCCTAGAAGATACAGACCATTCCCTGATTGTAATGAATGTGTGGAGCCTCGACTAGATCTATCTTATAATTGTTCTAAATGCAAAGAAGCAGAAGAAAATTGTTATGTGCGTGTGCTATTTTGCTTTGACTTATTTTTTACCTTTGTTGTAATGAGTATTTACTACTAAGGTTTTTTTGCTCCTATTTCAGACGGGAAACTTCACTCTCCAAGTATTCTTTCACTCATATAAGAATGAAGATCATCTTTGTGGAGAATGCAGGGAAGATTTGGAACCAGTGTGCTGTGATAAAGTCAATGAAACTGAAAATTGCCCTTACACTTGTAAAATTAGGATGTTGTTGTCTATGGAAGCCTTTGAGTCTTTACCACAGCCCATTCACTTGGAGCCACGCCCTCCTGATTTTGCTACAGATAATGTCACATTTTTTGAGCAAGGACATGATGTGTTTAATTTCTCCAATATCTCAAATCCTCATATATTTCAACTTGAAACTTGGACAGTAAGTTAATGTAAACTAATCTTATATGAATTACTGATGCAATACATTATATTTTTGAATGTATATGCTTCCATGAGCTTAATAACCTAAGCTTTAAACACGTAATTATGATTATTTTTATATAGTTGATGGCAAAACTCACCTTTTCATCGAAAAGGATGATGTTGATTTTTGTAAATTTCAACATCAAAAGGAAAAAAGTTTGGCTAAGCCATAAGGATGATGTTGTTTTTTGTAAATTTCAACATCAAAAGGAAAAAAAGTTTGGCTAAGCCCTACATGACATACTGTCCTTCCTTCTTAGCGTGTTTGTCCTACGATTACTACGACCACAAAAAATTTACTTTCAATCTGTTGCAACTTTGTGTTAATATTAGCCAGAAATTATATCGGTGTAGCTATGATAGTGTGTGGAAAGAGGTAGTGTGTGGAATGAGGTAGGGTGAAGTAAGAGTTGCAAAGAAGTCAGGTTAAATATGTTTTCATTTTCTCATTAATAAAATTATACTCAAATGTACATAAATGTATTTTGTATTTTACTTAGTATTTGCATTGCTTGGGTTGTTAAGCACTTCCTCTTTGTTAAGCGATTTTATGGTAAGCACCTGTTCTCTTCTCGGGTTTTAACAATATTAAGCTCTCCAGGCGTCTTGTCTACTGCCAATCGGTGAGCAGCCCCAGTTTTTAGGTTACCACTCGCTGTTTAGTGCCCATTTTTTATTAACCACCCATTTCCTTACCGTTTGGAGTTATAATCATGGGGGCTTAACAACCCGAGTCTATGGTACCATGCTTAGTGTCTCTCAGGCCCTAAGTAGTGCTTCACTATTATATAAAAAAAATTAAGGAGGTTTCACTACCTAAGTAAAGATTACAAGCGACTTTTTTTTTATAGCAAAGTTGCAATAAAATTTCAGCTGCCCCACCTTTATTTGCTGTCTTCCCAACTATGTGTCATAGGTGTATCTGCCAGTTTGGCCACTCTGGCCATAGCCAGACCGCGCATGCGCAAAAGTGTTTATAAATAAAAAGAAAGCTCATTAAGCCACGCAAAACATGGTGTGTAACATAAAGGGAAAAACGAGAGTATATTTTGCACTTAAGTCCTGAAGTCAATGGTGAAAGTGTCTCCCGCAAAACCTGTAGAGCTTACCGTCTTAGTCTCGTGTAGCTGGACCCTTTACCAATTGCTGTGGGTAAAAGGTATGGTTATGCGAGACTATCACCAGCGATTAAAGTTCAAGTTGTATTAGAAAAAAAGGAACTAGTTACTGCTCCTTTCATGCTGGCTGGTTCTGAGTGTGGTCTTGGATTCACTAGCATAAAGCAATTAGCAGGTCACTATTTTTGCTAAGGAAGAAAGAGGAAGCATTTCTGCTACAGACATAAGCAAATTTACCTGGATACATTTTTATTTCAACAATATTAAAAAAATAACTGGTTTTCAAGCCACAGACATTTTATCAACCACACCCATTTTGTTGGCCACACCCAATTCCTTGCCTGACCAATAGAAAATTGGCGGATATTATTATGTTGTAAATACTGTCAATCAAAACAGTCAGCTGTTTATGTAAGTTCAGTTAATATTAAATTTCACTTCAAACAATTCATTCATCTTCTTTAATCCTTAAATCTACTATTTTTCTTTTCTCGTAGTTTATAATTTTCTTTTTATGTTTAGGAAAGGTTTCAGCTTTATATGGTACTGTATGACTTCTATCAAGTTCAAAGACTATTGAAGGTTGTTGATAGACTTTTAATAAATATAAACATGGGGCCTTCACCGGCCAGTCTTTCAAGAAGAACTTATTTTGGGATCTATAACATATCATCGTTTGATCTCAGCTTTAGTTTGAACGGTACTGTTTCCTGTGACCCTGCCCACATTGATGGTATTAATGGGAACATGTACAATGAAATGGAGAATGCGATGTGTCAGAATGAACCATGTGGCTCTAGAAATTGTTCATATTTATCGACTGATTCTTCCACTTCCTCAAACATTACTAGCTCAAAGAGTACGTTATTTTGATATTAGCAATATTTTTATGGGTAACAAAATTTATCTCTGCAAGTGTCTAACTAACCAGTTGGAGGGTTAATGTTTGGTTTTTCTATTACTTCATGCAGATTTTCGTAATGGTTCTTTATTGATTTTTTTTCTTCACAATGATACCTTACCAGTTTAGGAAAGTACAACAATTATTAGATTGGGCTGCCAAGTAAATAGGATATTAACTGCATTTTATATATATCACAGTTTATTTTATAGGAGTTGCAGAAGAATGCCATATTTCCATGTGTATTCTGCTGTTTGAGTTGGAAGTTTAATTGATAGGATTGATTCAAACAGTCTGATTTCTAGCTATACCACCCCAACTTAACTATGAATAAAATGGTGAATATAAGACATGTTTTTGACATAGCATTCTTTCCTCTCTGTTTATAGGTAGAGTGTATGGAGTCATTGCAGGAATTTCAGCAGTGATTCTCCTTTTTTTTGCCTTCATCTGTTGTTGCTGTATGTTCTTCTTAAAAAGATCCAGGAGAAGTTAGTCATGGAATAAAAATTAAGATGTCAATTCTCTTGTAATTTATCACTCCCAATTATATTTGAATTACAGATGCTAAACTTGCTAAAGGAAGTACAGAAGATGCGTCCTCTACTGCTGGGAAAGATGATTATGAAACCATACCTTGCAACATCAGACAAGATGAAGTGGTGGTACAGGATGATAATGAATATTATTGTATAGTAGGAGGAGCACCAGCTTATATAAAGTCTGGTGATGACAATGAATATGTTTGTGTCACTTGATTACATTTTTTTAAAACTTTTTAAAACTGTTGTTTGTATAGCTAGCTATATTACAATTAGTTTTATTTGTGTATTCACATCAGTAGCTTCATTGTTATACTCACGTATTATTTGTAAGTTAGGCAAAAAATTCAAGATATATATATATATAATAAAGATACATGAACATACACATAAATAAATTAGTAAATAAATAAATAATAAGTAAAGGAATAAATAAATATTCCGGTATAATATTTGCTTTTGTTATTCATGGGTAGCACTGATTTTCCATCAAACAAAGTTATTGCACATCCAGGTGTGGCAGGGTTAATCAATCATGTTTGTTTGTTTTGTCATGTTTGGGGGGGAGGGGGTGGCTCTAATGCGACATTAAAACAATAACTGTACTATAATGTAATGTAATCAAAGATGTAGCTATTATGACAATAGGTTCATTAGAAATTACAAACACATTCACTCTTTCTTCCTATTATCAGTAGGTACAAAAATTAGTTCATGTGCTCCCTAAGCTCTTTGTGCACATGTAAATCTAATGATGTACTTGTTTAAATGTCTTAATTTTCA
>WLWD01005787.1_pt1 | contig 11443 bp, 6 predicted proteins | sample 6712731 | NCBI WGS metagenome assembly WLWD01 (sample SAMN12718690, study PRJNA576275) | sponge metagenome | isolation source: marine sponge | host: Mycale hentscheli | place: New Zealand: South Island, Marlborough, Capsize Point | collected 2014-11-01
GATGGAGAGACTAGAAATGTGCGTGGACGACCTCCTGGAGGGTTCTCCTAATATTCCACTTGCAGTAAAGATTTCCATTCTTACAGACACAGGCAGTGGTTTAGTTTACTTGCATAGTCGAGGACCTCCAATAGTTCACAGAGACCTGACTGCGAGAAACATCCTCCTCACATCGTCTCTGACAGCTAAGATCATCACTGACATGGGAAACTCTCGCATGGTAACCTTAAAACCAACTCAACTATCTCAAACACTCTCAAAGAATCCGGGGACCACAGTGTACATGCCACCAGAGGCTCTCAGCGAGAGCCACAGATATGGCCCATCTCTAGATGTGTTCTCATTTGGACATCTGGCCCTCTACATACTCACACAGGTAAAACATACTTGAATATAAAACATATACTATTAGTGCAAAGCTGTTAAAAATTTGATTAATAATTTTCTTTGTACTGTGTGTAAATTTTCTGTGTTATAACAAATAAAAGATCAATAATATTATTAATCTAGTTATTCAATATTAGCATGTGCCCATTACTTAGATACGTATTCAACATTACTAATTTTTCTAAGCACACTTGTTTTTGCTATTAATCTCCTTGGCTTAATTAACCCATTCACTGGCACGAGCCCCTATAGGCTCAAGGATAACGTAATGCTGAATTTTATCTGCCGGTGAGAGGGTTAAACTCTTCCTCTCCATACCCACTGTTATCTGATTCATGTATTCTATTAATGTAACCATCTTCACCATTTAACAGCTTTATTCCTCATTCATTTGTATACAAATAGTTGAGTATACACTACTAAATGGTACTGCAGTCTATTACCCAATACTGCTTGGCCACTTTAACTGCTGAGCATGATTCTATTACTGGTTAGAGCAGGTCCTTCGTGTTGTACTCTCTACCCTATGTTGTATGCTCGCAGCTCGGACAGTTGTCCCATTATCCCAATAGTTTGTGAACTAAGCATGAGAATAATCTTGATAGTGAATTATTGTGACGTTTGTTGATAATTACTCTGGATATATATATATATTATATATATATAGTTATAATGTTTATTGACTATCACACGAAAATTAATTCAATTTTAACAATTGTTTAGATATTTCCAGGAGAGCTGCTGTTGGCTACACGTTCAGATCCACACAATCCTGGCCAACTTATTGGTCGCTCTGAAGTAGAGCGTCGTGAGGTGTACATGGAAAACTTGAAGGATCAGTTATTGAAGTCTCATCCTGTTCTTGTAGAGATGGTGACTAATTGCCTGCACAATATTCCTCAGACAAGACCTACTGCTGAGCAACTACTGGAGACACTAACACCAGTACAGGATGCAATGGAGAACATACATGGAAGGAATCTGGGGAGATCTCTCAACATAACCAATGTGTTACACATGAAGGAAACTAAAGAAAAGTATAGAAGAATAAAAAAACTCGAGGTAACGTCGATATGTGAACTAATATCATTTGTGACTGGTTTTGGGAAAATTGGCCTAACGCGGCATCTAAAGTTTTCTAATTTATTCTACCAGTAGGCTGCACGGGGCCTTGGGATGCCGTCCTCCTAATTTGGAAGCAGTAGCACAAGCCGTCTTCGCCCTACGCACTACAACACTTCAGTATTTTTGCTAATCATATTATTGCTGATTTCGAAAAAACACCGGGTAAAGGCGTTTCTAGGTCAGGAAAGCGTGCCTTGTGTCCGTATACTATCACTGCGTGTCTCTGGAACACTATGGAATAAACTGGTTACAGGCGGATTGAAAAAAGTCTAAAAGGCTTAATGCAGGGCTCCTTAAGAAACTATGATGGCGAGAATTGCGTGAGTACGTGAATTATGTAGAATAGTAAGTGAATTAGTTAGCTACAGTTTTTCCCCGCTGTTAGTGAAAAGCCCGCCAATAATGTCTTAGCAACTCTCCGTACACGAGTCCAACCGGCTAGTGTTTCTAGCCTCCTAGTGTGAGTTATAGAGCATGCCAGAGCTTACAACAGCGTCATAAGCTAGAGCTAACTGGTGTCTATCCATTTCTGCCATAAAAATTTTTCGAAAAAAATCGACCCATAAGGCTTTACCCGGGGATACTGAAAAAAATTGTTTGCCACGTTTAGTCCGATTTTCCCATAATTGGTTGCATTTGTTAAATCTACCAAATAGTAATTACAATAACTACATTCTTTACTTAGTCCAAGTTAAGTTGTCACAGAGTACATACTTGAACACTCATATCAAAAGCAACCCAGCTTAGCTATATGTGAGAGGGTCTGGAAAAATGGACCTTACGGCGCAAAAAATTGAAATTAAGATATAGGCTCCAGAAGTAAGTCATCGAAAAAAATTCTTTCTTTCTCCTATTTGTGTTTTTGCAGAATTAGTCCTAGTGGCCCTTACTCTACGTCTATGCCAAATTTCAAATGTTAAAACAACTTAAAAGACCCCAAGCGTGCCGTGGAAAGACAAGCTACTTTTTATTCTCTCTCGTTCTCGAAGTACAATAAACGGGGAATGAGCGGAGTTTCAAAGAAGCAGCTAAAAAAACGGCATAGCTTTGAGATTATTGCATGCACTCTACAGCTTACCTCTGGCTGAAAGTTTACCGCTACAATGAATAGAGTAGCCAAGGATGTCAACAAGACAGGCCGTGAGACGCTTTGAAAGTTAATAAGAACTCTATGCAAACTTAGTTAGTCGCCATTAAAAAGCGACTCCACGATTTAATTGCGGAGTACGCCGTTAAGTATACGGAAACGTTAATTATACCGGAAGTGGAAATTCAATTTATGTTTTCTCTATTTCTAGTTCAATTGCTTTGCTGAATACAGCCCAGTTCAACTGCCAGTTTCTCTGCGCGTTGAAGGTTTTTACCCTCCAGTATTTTAGCACCAAGTTGAGATAAATTGTAGCTTTTTATTAGCATAAAAAACTCAATTTTTTTGGTTTGCTCCATGAGGTCCCTTTTGCTGGACCCACTCATTGTATATAAAAACTTTAACCCAAATTTTTTTGTTGTAATATATGGTCAAATTATTCACTGATTGTACGTGAGTTATTACTGTGCTGGTTGATTATAGAAGCAAGCATATAATTGAAGCCTAAACTCTTCATTAGTGTCATCAACATCTTAAAGATATCTTTGTCGTTATGATCATGTAATGTATACCGTTCACGCAGAGATTTTTTAATTTGTTAGTTTTTAAGTAGTTAAACTTAAGATTATCATAAACAGTAGCTTCTCAACTCTACAAAGGTATTGCTCAAACATTGTTTGCTTTGTCAATTTTTTTTGCAGTTTTAAATGTTGTACATTTGTATTGTGTTATATTATTAGATTTCTGAAAATAGATTAGAAACAGAAAATAAAGAATTGACTGAAGATATTACCAAACTAGAAAGTGACAGAAAGTTGCTTAAATCATCAAATACACAACTCATTGAAGAGAAGCATCAATTGGAGACAACTGTCATGCAAGTACAGGCAGAAAACAATCAACTAAAGAGTCAGCAAAAGACAGAGAACAATCAACTGAGGAGCCAGATAGCAGCTGAAAGAATTCAGTTAGAATCTCATCACAAAGAAGATAAGCTTCATCTAGAATCTCGCTATCAAAGAGAGAAACAAATTCTCCAATCTGAAGTGGAGCGACTAACAAAGGAACTGGAGCATATCACCACAGTGTCTATTAGCAAGAAATCAGTAGTAAGTACAGTAGACCCTCAATTATTTGAACACCATAGGACCGAGGGTTGTTCGGATATTTGAAATGTTCGGATATTCGAAATCAGTCATTTTGAATGGGATTTTAATCTCTTATCTATTTAATGCACAGCAAAATTCCAATGAATATTATTATAATTCCCAAAAAATGGTGTTCGGTATTAGCAAGAGTTTGGATAACTGGGGTCCGGATAACTGAGGGTCTAATGTATTGTGTATTCATATAAACAGTATTTTATTGAAATTAATTGGATGTATATGTGACAGTACTTGGGAAAAGGGACCAATTACGTAAAATCAAAAATGCACAGTAGAGCCCAAACACCGACAAAAATTATTTTATTTTGGTTTTCTTTTTATTGGCCCCCAGGTATCTCCTACCCTTTAGCTACACCGACACCAAATTTGAGTGGCTGAAACCGTTGTTAAAGGTTCGAGCGCCCCATTTAAACACAGTCACCTTTTACTCTCTATTTTGACCTACCGTGCATGCACGAAAATCCAACCCTCGAGTAATTGAAAATCGTGGGCGAATTCAATTTGTTGCCTAGCAACAAATTACCCCTACCTCGGTTAATCGCAGGTAAATTCTTATAAGTTTTTGTTATAGCAGTGCAACAACAGAATAGAAATAATAAATGTGAATAATCAAGCTGTATAGGTTGATGTTTCTATTTATGGAGTCTTGTAGTTGGAGTCTGCAGACCTTGAGACTCCTGGGACTATTTTTGTGAATACACTAGAAGAATCAGCAAGTCTCTGACTGGACAAAGGTGGTTTCAGTGATGATGAGGACTTCTGTCACACTGCAACAAGAGAAGGCAACACATTGTGAAAGTCCATCATTTTTGTTCATTGATTTAAAGAGATTCCTATTGTTCATTTGTTCCAAAACAGGCAACAAGCTGGCTGCAAGACAAATATAATCCTAAACTTAGCTAGCCAGTGAACTAACAAACCAAGCTAGTTGATCACTTCTAAAAGAGTGACTGTATTATATAACTATCAAACTGTTGGAAACAGAAAAAAAAAAAAAGAAGCACAAAACGGCCTGCAAAATTATGTCTATACGCATCTAGTGCTATTTAAAGCCACACCTGTCTAGTACTCTTACACAATGTAGGGTCTAAACTGAGTAAGGCCTCCCCCATCAATGAAGTAAGCAGCCCCAACTATAACTTACTGCCGTTCAGCTGATCGCCACCATTATAAGTAAGTCTTACATAACCAGTAACACGGACTTCCGGTTAGATTACGGAATTCAACGTTAACTCCACGAGAAATTGAATAAGAAGTTTTAATCGCAGTTTTCTTGAAATAACTGTGCTCAAGTTGGTCAGATTGCCGCTCGTATATTTAGTGAATCAAGCAGCGCCTGCCTATAAACTTGGTATCAAAATTCTCCATAAGAAGTGCTCTACACAGTGGTATGAATAACTCATTTTTCAGTTTTTAACGCAATTGGTCCCTTTTCCCAAGTACTGTCACATAATTATAAATAATGTATGAGGTGCACCGATTGAAGATTTTACCGATATACCAATAACCGATATTTTATCTAGAATCAAGGCCGATAACCGATAGATATATTCATTGAATTTTGAAAATTTAATTTTTACATAATTAGAAGCATAATGGTACTAGTCTAGAGTCTTCAGTGCCAGGAACAAAGTAGTGCCAAATTGGTGACCTATTTATAGACATCGTAGTTAATTTTTTGTCTTTACTCCGCCTAGGAGCAAGCAGAACTCATCCGTTCAGTGTCCACGCGGTAATATCGGTACGGCAGGTAGTGTTGACGACCGATACCGGTATCGAAAAAGTAGGCTGATAAACGAAAGACCGATAGATTATCGGTGCACGTCTAGAAAATATTGTACGAATGACAATGTAGTCATCTAACTGTAGATGAATAATTTTAACATCATAACACTCACAGTAGAAAATATAGGTATTTAATTATTTATATTGTTATATTATATCAAAGTTGTGAATAGTATATAAACGGTAACCATGGCAACAAAATAATTTTTTTATTTAATGAACATAGTGTGCAATTGACGTAAACAATATTCTTTACTAAAAATACTAACAATATAGACATGAGTATATCTATACAAATTTACTACAGATAATGTATTTGTTTATTATTTAGACATTCCCACTAGAACTAGACTGGAGGCGTGGTCCTGACATGCCAGTTGCTATGAGTGGATACATTCAATCAGTACAGATAAATGATACAGTGAATTTTGGAGGAGGAGGGACTGACAGAGATGAGGATCCCTACATAGTGTTGGCCTACAACACACAGTCCTGCCAGTGGCACACTCTACCTCCATACAGTACCAGGGGGTTTGCTATGACTACCATCAACAACAAACTAGTTGTGGTGGGAGGAAGAAATAGAGAAGACTCTGATAGCAGTGAGCTAGGAGAGTGGAAACCTGACAGCAACCAGTGGACACACCCCTTCCCTCCTATGTCTACACCTCGCTGTGTGCCTTCAGCTACTTCATATAAACATTGGCTGGTGGTGGCTGGTGGTTGCCATGGAATTTGTTTACATGCTAGTGTTGAGGTACTTGATTTATCCAACATGCAGTGGTCCACTGGACCATCTACACCAACACCATGGTGCAGCATGAAGTCTACTACAATAGGAGACACCTGGTACCTCATGGGGGGAGTGTGTGGGGATCAGTGGCTGAGTAGACCTGATGTCTATAGTGTATCTCTGGAGATTCTTGTCTCACACTCCTCATCAGACAGTTCCAACATATGGAACAAACTACCTTCACTCAACTGTACAGATTCCTGTCCACTCCACATTGAAGGATCTCTATTGGCAGTTGGTGGTTGGGACATGAAGAGTAAGAAGCCGGTTTTTACCATCCAGCGCTATGTCCGTGAGACTAATACCTGGGTTAAGGCTGGACAACTACCACATGCAGTACGTAACTACCTGTATCATGACATTAGACAAGGTCCATGTTATGGGAGGATATAATGGGAATAGCAGACTAAAGAAACTGTTTACTTCTACTACAGTGGTCCCTCTCTTGAGAGACCACCCTCTGGTTACAGATTAATGCGGTCTTTCAAGAGGAGTGGTCTTTCGTCAGGGGGGACAGAAAATTCTACTGTTAGTCATGCCAGAGAAATATTGTACCATTAATTACCAATTTGTTATATTATTTAAGAATCCATCTGGTTATCATCAACACTTAATAGAAAATCAGTATATTCCACAATTCATCTGGTTAGCATTAACAATTAACAGAAAATCAGTATTAACTAAATGAAAATTGCAATGATGTAAATAATCAGTAAGTTTAGTTTGCTTCATGTTTCTAGTATCGCATATCATTCGTGCAACAATGTCTTTGCTTTTAGTAATGCATTCAAGCAGCTCAGAATTTTCTTGTCCAAGGACAAAGTCTTGAAAGTCACTTAAATGTGCCGTGACTTTTTGATAATTAATGTGAATGAAAGTAAATTATTATTAATAATGAATGATTTTAAAGTCATTTGCTTTAAACTTGCGTTTCTATTGATGACAGCTAAATCTCTTGTCTGCTTCAACAGTAGCGCTGATGTGGGAGTACTCTCCTGCTGTGACTTGCTTAGTGCACGAAACAGAGTGATTAATTAGATGACCTGGTGGATACAGTTATGTTGTGAAGCAGACCTAAAAGTTCTTACCACAGCAAGTATTTGTCAAGCATATCATATATAATAGCCTATATAATTCAGTTAAAGTTGCTGCTGTGGGTCTGGACTGGAGCTTGGCTCAGACAATTGTAACCACAGATCAGCTGTAATGAAGTTTATCATAGCTAACCAGTACAACTTACCACCCACAGAGCAGCCTCAGAAGTGCTAGACCTAGTTTGGTAGATAAAGACAGCAGTAGGACTGCTACAATTGAGGCCCGATATGCGATGCGCAGAAGGTCAGAAAAAATTGCTGATGTCAGCAAATGTTCGCTAATTTAAGCCACTACACCGGCCGTTGGTTCATAGGTGCCAACTTTCCAGAATAGATTTCAGGGACAAAAACCACACCCTGGCCACACCCAAATAACACACCCACAATGACATAATTTTTAATGACATCATCTATGCAAAAGTTTAAAATTACTATAGCTGTTCTTCTTCAACCTTTTGAACTTCTACCTATTCCTTGAAATTCTTCTACCCACTTTCTATCAAAGTGACACTGCCTTTTCAATTTCTGCTTTTTTGGTGGAGGAAAACCTTCTTCAGACTTGACCAGTTTAAACTAGTGCAAATATGATGAGTAACTGAAGTCAAGTCACTTGATTGAAGTGTGATTGCATTTTTGTTTTGTGCATGTCATTATGACTCATGTATATCTGGCCATGCAAATAAAAGCTAGCTACAGAAATTTTGCTGTAGCAGCTAGCTTTAGCTTTTACTTGTGGCATGTTTATAGTTAGTGTGGTTACTAGTGGCTTTGATTAGGTCTAGACAGCCAGCTGGCTAGCACAGCTATAAGTAAATACCCAAAGGCCTACTACTTCACTAGCCTACAGGCTTCCCAGAGGACAAACCATAGAGCTATTGTGCACTTTCCGGGACTCCGTGACAGAGTGATAAATCCAGGACAGTTGGCACCTATGTTTGTTGCTTTAGCGGGGTGGTCGCTGGACAGAGGTGAGAAAGACTGTGAATGCTGTCGGTGCAGGTAAAACTGGTCTTATATATGGAGTGGTCGTTGGTCAGAGGGGTCTCTCAAGAGAAGGACCACTGTATTCACTAATTAATATCTTTGTTTTTTATGAAATTATTTTGTTCAAGTTAGCTATTATAAATTTTTAATTGGCTTCCATTGTTTCTGTTTATGTGTTTATAAAAAGCAAAATGATTACATTATAGAATTATTGTAGAACTTGGCTACAATGCATGCAGTGGCCTTAATTCTAGAATGGCTCAGGCCACGAAGTGGCTGCCAACTATTCTGGATTATATGAAGAAGGTGAAGTTGAACATATCAACGTGTTTGGCCAGTTTTCCTACTCGAACAGCTAATTATTTGTCGCTTAATTGGAATAATTTAACTTTACATACCGTCCGCCCCGCCTATGGGCGTGGCCATCGACGGTATAAGACCGCTCGTGCGCATGCTCTCGTCGGCCTTTGATTAGCTTGTCTCAGCTACCCTCATTATTTTATTATTATTATTGTTTTTTTTTTGTTTTTTTTTGCCTTGACCCTTGATTATTACATGCCCCATCCAGGGCGGGTGGGCGGGACGTTGATATGTTCAACTTCACCTTCTTCATATAATCCAGAATAGCTGGCAGCCACTTCGTGGCCTGAGCCATTCTAGAATTATATTTCAGAAGGCTCAGTCTCACATATCAACGTGTTGTTTGTAGCTACCTCACTCCGAAGGCTCGCCTGCTGATGACAGCACCGTTCTACCAAAGTGTGGGTTCTGTTGTGACTTGTGATAGAATTTCTGGAAGACTGACTCCGAGCTCCAGTCTGCTGCCTTAAGAATGTCACCTGTAGTGACCCCACCCTTCGAGGCCATGCTCGAAGCCGCTCCTCTTATGGAGTGGCCGCTAAAAATATTTGTGTCAATGCCTGCGCACTCTAGCATGGTTTTTAGCCACCTTGCAATGGTACTAGGTGCCACTGCTTTATGTGGCTTGATTGTGCCAATCAGCACCTTTGTGACCTGTCCCCTGCAGTCCTTCGTTCTTTCTAGGTAAGCCTGCAGTGTTGTCACCGGGCACAGCAGTAGGTTTTGTTTGAAGGATGGGAAGAAGAAGTCTTGAAGGGGTCTACCCTGTCTGGATTGTTTTGACAGGTGTGTAGGCGTAAAGCTTACTCCATCCGGGTGATGGTGCATAGCCCCCACTTCAAGCTGGGCTAGATCAGCCGATCTTGATGGTCTGGTAAGGGATAGGAGCATAACTGTTTTAAGTGTGAGCTCTTTCAAACTTAAGCCATTGTTAGCACCCCTGCTTGTAATATGATCCAGCACTGTCTGCACATTCCATGTACTAGTGTATTTAGGTAAGGGTGCTCTAGTGTTAAATACCCCCTTAATTAGCCTGGTGATTAGTGGGTGATGTCCTACCTCGTACCCTTCCACCTTCTCATGCGCCGATGAGATGGCTGACCGGTAGGCATTGAGTGAGTTATATTTATATCCTTCAGTAAATAGCTCCGCCAGGAAATTGGCAACGTCTGTTACAGGGCCTGAAAATGGATCGGTACCCCGTCTACTACACCAGCTATGCCATCTCCCAAAGAGGGAGTTGTAGGATTTATTTGTTTTTTCCCTCCACGAGCCAAGGATGAGCGAGCTAGCTTTCTCCGAAAGCTTGTGATCTCTGCATTTTTCCCGGATATGGGCCAAGCGGCTAGCTGATGGGTTCTCATCTGTGAGCGACTTGTTGCTTGTCTCTGTGGGGGAATCAGGTGTGGGGCATCTACCAGCATCTCCAGTAGAATTGGGTACCAGGGCTGGGTCCTCCACACTGGTGCTACTAGCACCAGCGAGGCTTGCTGAGCCTGAGCCTGTGCTGCCACTCGTCCCACCAAATTCCATGGCGGATTTGCATATGCCTTGAGCCCCGTCCAGACTTGGAGGAAGGCATCTGTTGCTGCTGCATATGGATCTGGCCGCCAACTGAAAAAGACTGGGCACTGTGTTGTCAGTCTGGAGGCAAACAAATCCACCTCCTTTGGGCCCCAGATTTGATGGATTTGTTGAAAGACTCGTGAGTCTAGTTTCCAGTCCGACCGGTCTAGCATGGTTCGAGACTCCGAGTCGGCCACTTGGTTCAAACGACCTGGGAGGTGTTGTGCCTTGATAGTGACATTCCTCTGCAGACACCATGTCCACAGCTCCTTGGACAGTCTCACCAGCTCCCTGGAGACTGTACCTCCCTGGTTGTTGACATAAGCCACTGCCGTGGTATTGTCCATCTTCAAGAGTACTGACAGACCCGTCTGTCCCTTTGTGAATGACTTTAATGCCAATGTTGCTGCCAGCAACTCCAGGCAATTTATGTACAGGTTCTGCTCCTCCCTTGACCATGGCCCGCCAGTCTGTTGGTGGTTGCAAACTGCTCCCCACCCTATCAGTGACGCATCTGATTCTATCACTAAGTCCACTGCCTTCCGCAGCATGCTCTTCCCGTTCCACTGGCTCAGGTGATAGTCCCACCACCTTAGCTCGTCCGGGCAATCCTGAGACAGCGTAACTTCTCCTTCGTAATTCTGATTGCTGGCATTCAGGGCCTCTGTCATGGCCATCTGTAGGTTCCTGAAGAATAGCGGGGCAGGTGGTATGGTATGGCTGGCTGCATTCATCTTCCCAACTAATCGGGACAGAGCTCTCACAGGTATTACCCTCTGCTGGGCCAGTTTTCGGGCCTCCGCCCGGATGTCTTTTAATTTTTTGGCAGGCAACCTCAGTTCCATCTTTGTGGAGTCTACTGTTATTCCCAGGAACTCCATCACTTGCCCCGGGGTCATGATTGATTTGTCTGGGTGCACAATAATGCCGAGACATTCCAACAGGTATTGCAGCCCCTTTACCTGCTCCTCCGCCACTGTCTGGGTCTCCGCCAGCAGGAGTATGTCGTCTATGTAGCAGACCAGACGAACCCCCATCTGGCGCAGCGTAGCCGCTACTGGCTTGAGGGTCTTGGTGAAGACCCATGGTGCTGCTG
>WLWD01005498.1_pt1 | contig 11438 bp, 10 predicted proteins | sample 6712731 | NCBI WGS metagenome assembly WLWD01 (sample SAMN12718690, study PRJNA576275) | sponge metagenome | isolation source: marine sponge | host: Mycale hentscheli | place: New Zealand: South Island, Marlborough, Capsize Point | collected 2014-11-01
GTAAGACAATATTTTGTACATTTCCAATTCTCCAATGCAAGATGATGACTTGAAAATGCTTATTGAATGCAGTAGCTACTGACTGGAATGTTAGGAGCTAATGAATTAACTTGTATTATAAATTCACTTTTTTTTATTATCGAAGATTGATGTTTATTTGGAAGTAAACATTTAGTTTCAGTAAGATCAGTATAGGTTGTTATTTCAGTAAGAAAGTTTTTGTTAAAAAAAGTACATTGCAAACTATTACGTTCCCATTGCAAGATATTCTGTAGGACTTCATTGGCCATAAATTGATAATAACTATTCAATATACTATAGTGTGGACAATTAACCATTAACAGTTTATTAGTTTATTAATTCATTGTTTTATTCAATTACTGCTACACATTTTTCCAACATTTATTGTTACTAGAGCAATGAGTCAATTAGAAACTATTAAAATAACAAATTATAACCCCCACTTTGTTTTAATAACAACACTGAAAATAATAACAACTATGGTGGCCACCTGCACAAGAAATTCAATATTGGACAGTTGCCTGTTGCATAAATATAAAAGTGAATAACATCTTCTAGAGTAACTGCTCACCATGAGTGGTTATAATTTCACATGCTCGTATTATGACTTAAGTCACACTGATCTCACTGAAATAAAGTAGATGGTTCCTGAAGAGAGTGTCTACAACACTGGAGTTACAGCTATTGGTATATGTCAGGATTTCATACTCTTCATAGGCCTGCCCTGGAACATCATTGTATTGGCTGCCATTGTAGCAAGGAAAGGATACAAGGATCCTACCTACATCCTTCTGATGAACCTTGTGACTGCTGATCTCCTGGTATGCCTATTAGTTCTGCCTTTCAATGTAAAGACTGCATTTGAACGTGGGTTTTATATAGCAAATTCTGACTACACAAGATGCCAAGCATGTCACACAATCTCTATCATACTTACATCTATGATCCTTCTCTCTGCATTTACCTTGGGATCAATGGCTATAGACAGACTAATCTATATAAAGCATCCTATTCGTTACAGCAGCTATGTGACTGTAAGGGTGTTGTTTGTCTGCTTGTTGTGGGGTGGGTGATTAGCATCCTGATATTAGATTTGCTTTTGACATAAGTGCTTGTTTTCCACTGCGAGAAGGGCAAAGTTCTCTGGCCAATAATTTATATTATTTCATCCTTCTTGTGATGGCCAAGTATATTTTCTTCCTTATATCTGCTTGCTCCAATGTGTGGCTGTTAGTGGTGGCTTGGAAGGTCATAAAAGATCGTCGTCATAAGAGAAACATTACCAGTGAAGAACGTGTTATTGGTCAAAGAAGTCAAAAAGAAAATTGCCACCTGGCTTTAGTCTTTGGCACAATTTTCATAACAAATATTGTGACTTGGTTCCCTATCATTGCTATAGTGCCCTTGCAGCTACTTCTGAGCACCAAGGACGAAACAGTCGTTGTTCAAATAGCTTATGTCAGCGCCATCAGTCAACCTGCAATACACCCTCTGATGGAGATTTGCTTATTGGGCAAAGCACGTGCCAGGCTGTTACCTTACTTAAATAACTGCATCAAGAAGTTAAAGAAAAGTGTATTTTGAATCAACATGTTGTTAACCTTTCAGTATTCTCTTATTTGTTCATTAGATTTAACTTCAGTTAGCATAACATGTATCAGATTATATTTGTGTGTGACAGGAAATGTATAGAACATAACCACACACTTTACAACAAACACACAATTACTATGTTATTTCATCATAACAAACAGAGGTCTTAGTATACACTGACTGAAAGTTGAGATTAATTTATTTGCTGCACCAAAATAATGGTCACCTGTATCAGGACAAACAAGAAATGCAGTAGCAAGAAAGCTCATATTCAATAGAAAAGCTACTTGAATGGCGGATATTTAACCACACCCCCTAATTACACAAAACAAAAAAATTAAATTAAAAAAAATACAAGGAAGGGGCGAATTTATTATTTCAAATATTACAACATAGATGATGCAGTTATTGAGTTGTGGCAGAGGAACTCTAATCTGTTAGGTTCTTTAGAGAAGGACACTGATAACTTTAGCTCTCTCATAATGCGCTTAGTGTCCCTCCTCTCCCGTTGTTAGGAGCATTCGCTGCGTTGTAAATTCAGGCGCTGAGCAAATCTCTCGTGAATTACACTTTTTATGGTCCCAAGGCCCTAAGTAGGGTTCTGGTGCACTGTGAACGCTAGAGCCTACAGCATTCCGGACCTTAATAACGGTAGTTACTCCAGAGACATTGCCTAACTATTGCGTAGGCGCTCCGCAGCCTTGTTGAACAACCTAATTAGGGTTCCTCAAGCCCAATGTAGTCCCTCACTGCGCTCAACAATACAAAAAGTGCAATAAGAATTAAAAAATTTAAGAAGATTTTTTATAATACTCTCTTTAATAAAATATGGAGGTTATTGTTGTTTTCTCCTTATTAGAATCTAGAGCAATGTACATATTAGTGCATATTTCTTGATTTGACTTCATCAAAATGGAAAAAAACTTGAATATTATATATATTTGTAGTCAAAATTGTAAGTTACACACCTTGAGCATATTACAATATTCTCAGCATTATAATAATAGACTAAGTAACGGTTAGGGAGCTCAAGTACTTAGCCCAAATACAGCAGCCAATCGCTTAAATGAAATGACACATACACAAGCTTGGTAAGACCCTAAGGGGATTAGCTACCCTCCACACGCACTGAGGCCCATAATAGCTTGCATTTCTGGATTATGTAGCCTGGTAGGAAATTCGTATTCACAACGCTATTTCGCGTGTAGCAATGCTATTCAAGAATTAATATATTATATTCTTGAATAGTGGGATGGCTATAATTTTGAGAATATTAGTAATATTTACGTTGTTGTGTAGTACAAGTAAGTACTACAATGAATTCTTCTATGTTTTGGAATTAAATATAAAGAAAAAATATTCATAAGTAGCTATTACCTTTATGAATTAATTACTTATTTACCAAAATACAAACTGTTAGATAGTTATAATGATATAACTTTATTCAGCACAATTTTCCAAGGATTGGAAAGACCAATTCCTTGATGTGCTAAAAGATGTAGTCATCAAAGTGTTACCAATTCCTCATTCTACAATAGTGGACCTATACTGTGGAGGCCACGATGCCAGGCTGTGGTTCCACACCTCTGCAACTGTAGATAAGGATAGAAATTTCACAAATGGAATAGAACCTGCTATTGATGATGTAAGATTTTCTATGAATCTAAGCCATTTTAAGATTCCTAGTGAAGGAAGGTATGTATGTAAAGTATCCCTCAACACATATGGAAACTCAGATGACCTTCTTTTAAATATATGTAAGTAAAGATAGAGATTATTAATAATTACAGTAAGTAATAAATAATATAATGTATACATAATAGCTGGCAGAAACATTGATGTTACAGAATTGATCAATAGTGATATAATGAATGCGATATTTTCAATTTTTTCGAAAAAACAGTCTACTATTAACTATTATATGGATTGGAATTCAACATCATCAAATAGTTCATCCACAAAGTGGGGGGCATGGTCAAATTTATTGCTTGGAGAGCACACAGCATATGTAAATATAATGTAAATGTAATTTTCTGAGATATTGGGCATGAATTCAATACATTTTGCAAAACAATCAAAATCAATCTCCAGTACCAATTACAGAAGTCAGTTGGTAATTACAGCTGGCAAATCAGTTGTCTTCTGACAGCTATAAGAATACATTATTAGCTAATTATTACAATGCTTATTAATAATCCATATCTTTACTTACTAATATTACTTCCAATTGCTATATTATGTGGTGAGGTATACTTTACACACATATCTTCCTTGCTAGACCAGAATTTCTATGAACTTGAGCAACTTCAAATTACCTTAATCGGTACCTTGAAGTTGCTTGAGTTCAGAGATATCTAACATCACCAATCACAGGTTCTATATTCCAGTGGTGAAATCTGTATCCTTGTCTACAGGTGGAAGCCACGAGGCTACACTGTGGTTCCACACCACTGCAACTGAGTAGCTGTGCTATGGAACCATAGTGTAGCATCGTAGCCTCCACAGTATAGGTCCAATATTGGGGACTGAAAAATTGATGATACTTTGTTGACTACATCTTTTAGCACATCAAGGAATTGGTCTTTCCAATCCTTGGAAAATTGTGGGCTGAATAAAGTTATAACATTAGAGCAATTTTAATAGTATGTATTGTGATAGATGAGTAAAAATAAATAAAGGAATAACTTATAAATAATTTCTTCTTACAATTATATTTAAGACGGTATAATTCTTGTTTTACTTACCTGTACTAAAAAATAGCGTAAATATTACTAAAAAAAAGTCTTAAAATAATAACCATCCCACTATCCTGGAATATACTCCGGAAATAGCGTTATAAAATGTCACAACATCCTACCACGCGACTTATCCCAGAAATGCGTAAGGAGGGCAATACCCGCACAGCCTAACCAGGTTCTCTTGACAAATCTCAACTGCCCATTATTTGGGAGTGTCCTTTATGCGTTCCAGATCAAGTAAGTACTTTAAGCTAATTCGAAGCCAATCAATACAGTAAAACTTCTATAACGATGACCTCTCCAAGAAACGACTTACCTCTCTGGAGTGGCCAAATCCAGAACTACACAAATAAAGTGAATTTAGAAACTCAGAGAAGCAACCACCTTTTATTTCCTACCAGCGACCAATTCTCAGCTATAAGTCTAGCGTTGCCAGACTCTTTACCTATTGTTATGCTGGGAAAGAATCTGGTGGCATTGGTACTAGTACCAGTTCGAAAATATAGTAATTAGTTTTTTACCCGGATCCTCCGTGGTTAAACCCTTATGTAAACGTAGAAATACCCCGCACGAAAAACTTCCAAGCGTAGCTAAACGCTTGTACGAAATTCTCTTGCACTGTGAGAGAAGATGGATATAAGCTTTGCCATAACTACCTTATATATAACGCTGTCTTGTATGGCACTAACTAGTAGCCATATAAGGTACAACATACTACCTTATTCTCCCAGCTTATAACAGTTGCATTATTACTGTCATAAAATTACTAGCTTGTAAAATGGTAGATGGACAAGAAAGATTTGCTTTTTTATATTGCTATTAAGCCCTACAATTACTTTTCCTGCAGTTGTTTCATGAATCTTAGTGTCTGGTACTTTATTTGCAACAAGTTCCACTGCCCCATTCCTCCAGTACCTGAAAGTCTTGGGACAGTCAAAGGAGCTGATTGAGTGGCTGTAGTAACCAACCACGACCGGAACAACAACTCCCCCATGAGATCTGGAGGATATTGAACTGCTACGTACTAATGCCACCAGACACTATCCCAGCGTAGCGGTTGGTAAACGGTCTGGCTACGCTATTCCTAAACCCCACCTCGATCAAAATGAATACGTTCGACGCTCTACAAGCGACCAAGGGCCAGACTAGTCTCGTGGACCAGACCCTTTACCTAATCGCTCCGCTCGGAAGGGTATGTTTACTCTAAAACGCATCCGTTTTGTATTTTTCCCCAGGAGTCTGGCAACGTATAAAATGTGTACTTCTTACGTAAAATATAGTTGTGTGTGGGCGCCTATAAAATGTGCGCACAATTATTTTTAACTAGTCCACCTCTGTACTTCTGCTCCCAGCTGGAAAGCGTTTTAAAAATGGACAGTTCCAGTCTATTTCTAAGAAGGACAATAATTGAAGTGACTGATGCGCAAACTACTGTTATAGCTTCAGCTAGAACTTTCATTTTACAACACCAACTCGCAAGGATTTATGGCAGGACGATAACGGTGCGTGGGAGTAACGGACACTTCCGGGCGGAGCAATTAGGAAAAGTGTCTGGCCGGCGAGACTAGGGCCACACCCACTGAAAATTTGAGAGATTGCGGTCATGCTTAAGCCATTTGTGAATAGATAAAATACAGGGTACTGAACAACTTACAGTAACCAATTTTGTCCGGGAGAAAACGTCACAGCTAAGTGATGGCTGAATCATTGATGCTTCTAGCAGCAAGTACGCCTCAAATATTCCCCATATACTTGAAAGTCTTTAGAGAGAATTGCATCTCCAGAACATCTTTATCAGAGTAGATAAATGTGGTGTAGAATTAGCTAGTCACCAATAGCCACAAGAAGGCAATTGAAATTTAAGAAGATAATATTTCTGGAATGCAGGCACAAGCTGCAAGATGCTGTCTCATCAGGACACCATTGAGATAACCACAGTATGACATATATACATCAATGTAGTTTTAATTTCACTATTAATCAAGCTGAAAAATAATATTTTAAAAAAACTTCAGAGAAAGAACTAACTTCTGAGTAGAGATCAAATGTAGGTTTTACTGTAGGATGTTATGGAACTATGTATATAATGCTTGAATACTAGCATTGGAATTTACACATTCATTCAATTATCAAGTTCTGACCCTTCATGCAAGCTATAGATAGAAACTTTCTTCTCACTTAACGGGGTCTGGAAAAAAGCAAAGGAAAAAAAATGAAAAATCTTGGTTGTCGCCCGAAATCGAACTCAGGGCCACTGGCTTTAGCCACCAGCGCTCTAACCACTGAGCTACGACAACCCACGACTCCCAAGACCTTCACATTTTTCCTTTATACTGTTGAGTAGTACCAGCTTGCTGCAGTACCGTACTCAACAAACCACCAATTATGTGCCGTCAAAACACCTTTTCGGTGTCGACCGAAACACTTCGCCCTCCGGAGAGGAGCCATAATTTGTGGATTGAAAAGGCTTTATCATCACAATTATCAAGTTCTAACCCTTTACAATTGTTGCAATAAGAACTTTGTATATTCAATACCATCACATAGCAACCATAGATAATGTAATAAAGCTGGGCTTCACAGATATTCACTAACTAATAATAATCTACAGCAAATTGTCAAAGTTATCTGATTTCGTGATAGCTATAATTCTCTGTTGATACAATTCATTGTAATAGCTTTTCATTATCTCATTATCACTTCATATGATGTCTCGTATAGAATAAGCCACCATTTGTTGTCCTGGCTTAGTGAAGCATAAAAGAATTATAGATGTACCTCCGAGAGCAATAAGGCATTCACAACAAGGCATGGTGACAAACGTCCTAGTTCATGACACAGAGGGGTCGTAATCTTTAATTGTCATTACAGATCTGAAAGGAAGCCAGAGAAATTGATTTCAAACTTTAGATACCAGTAGCCATTTTAAGTAGCTAAATATACAGTGCCAGGGATTTCAAAACATAATAGCTTGATCTTTCTCATCCATTGCCTGGGATATGAGAGAGACAAATTTGTCCTAATGTTAAAACTTGTGAGCAGATTTTTTTACTAATGGAATAGCTTTGACAGTAAGAACTCCATATCTATTTGTGCCAACATTTTTAACGTTAATATGTTGAAAGAATTCACAAGGAAATTCTCATCCCAGATGTAATGTCTTGAGCAGAACAATGATAATCATCTACTACTTATTGGCTCATTAAATATCAATAATTACAACATACAATGATAACAGGTGCTATTACTTCCTAGTTGTAGCCACCTAAACACCTCTTTCATCACCCGATGATTTTAATGGATCTATTTTCAAGATTTGCCTCAGTGCTTCCTTATTAAGATTATTTAACAAAACTCAAAGGCTCAGTTCAATCCACAGATGCCTTTGTATCCTGTGATTGCACAAATATCAAGGAATGACAATAAGGTTGTGTTTTTGAACAGTATTAATTATCATAGCAATTGTGTTCCAGTTCTTTAAAATATACCATGGAAATTCAAACGTAAAATTTTAAATTAGCTATAATAATAATAAATAAAAAATAAAATCATGCTCTTCTAACCACTTCAACATTCCTACTCTGCTACACTCATACTGGATCATACAACAATGCAGTTACACTTTGTCTAGTTCAGCTTACATTCGTGTGCAGCTAAGCTCTATACCTGAGGACCAAAACAGAACGAGCTAACACTGGTGGTAAGTAACAAAAACTATGTTGGTTGAATACCAACTAAATATTTCACATGATATAATAAAAATAAACTAATAAGTTTTGATTTAATGGCCATTTTTCTTAACTATTTCTGAATATTTGATATCATTAAAATTTAATGTAAAATGACTCAACTTTATCTCAAGATTTAAAAGTATGGTTTCTTTAAATTATAAATTCAAACAAAGTACTTTCCCCTCATCAGCAACCTATCTACCCACACTACTACTTGAATACAACTTTTACAATTTAATAATCATACTAACACTTGATCATTGTTTTGGTGTTTAAACAGGCTTAACATAAATGAGTCTAGGTGCAATGGCTTGATGATCCTCCTGAGGCAGGTCTGTAGTAGTAGACACTTTTATCATGGTGTTGAGGTGTCTCCCACTAAATAGATGGCTATATGATGGTTGCATAGCAGCTTCCGGTTTAGGATCCACAATTTGGCTGGTCATATTAAAAGTATTTACAATTGGACTTGAAGTAGATTTCTGTATTTTAGTGAACTCAATTGGTAGGGTCAACTCTGGCAAGCTAGCAATTCGGCAAATAGCTCCAGGCACATTGTTGGTGTTATCATTAATTAATCCATATTCTAAGTTTCCATTTCCAGGCACACTGTTGTCATTGAAATTTACAATTCCGGATTCCAAGTTTCCTTTGCCAAACACATTGTGGGTATTGAGATTTTCATTTCCAGATTCCAAGTTTCCATTGCCAGCACCATGCAAAAAGTGTGATATACACTAGTGTATAACAATGATAATCTTCTAGTATACAAATGGAATACTCCTGGTATTCTTCAGGTATACACTATGTGTAAAAATGGCTTATAAGTACCGTAATACGCCATTAGGTATAACAGTAGTATTCTCCAGAAATACACTAGTGTGTACACATGTGTATAACTGATGTATTACATTGTTATTTTGTGTGTATACTTGAATAATAACCACGCAATACACTGGTATTACTCTGCTATACCACTGTGTATTAACTGTGTATTATGCTGGTATTCCTTTGTTATACCACTGTGTATTACATGGTTATTACTTTGCTATACGCCTGTGTATTACATGGTTATTACTTTGTTATACCACTGTGTATAACATGGTTATTACTTTGCTATACCACTGTGTATTACATGGTTATTCCTTACCACTGTGTATTACATGGTTATTACTTTGCTATACCACTGTGTATTACATGGTTATTACTTTGCTATACCACTGTGTATTACATGGTTATTACTTTGCTATACCACTGTGTATTACATGGTTATTACTTTGCTATACCACTGTGTATTACATGGTTATTACTTTGCTATACCACTGTGTATTACATGGTTATTACTTTGCTATACCACTGTGTATTACATGGTTATTACTTTGTTATACCACTGTATATTTCGCTGGTATTATTTAGCTACAATACTGTAAAAATAGTTGTAGTAACAAAAATATTATCAAAAATTTGTGAATTACACACAAAAAATTAATAGATTTGTTCAGTTTGAAAATTAGTTCTTTGCTTCTTTAGGTAGGTCCACTTTCAATGGAATTCCAAGGGATCAAAGGACATTTTGTATTTATCCGACATCATTGTAGGTGTGACGTTGGTCCACTTTCTTCGGCAGTATATCTTCACCTCTCAAATTTCTGTAACAAAAATATTATTTGTGGTGCATTATATAGAGCAAGAGTGCAACTACCTCAGTAGCTACATTGACAAAACACGCACCCACACACACAAAAAAAATTTTTTTTTTAATAGCAAGTACCTTGTATCTTGTTTTGACATGCTCTTCATCTTGCACAGATGAATGTATTTCCCTCTCTCCTGTCTCGTGTCCTACGTGCCTATATCATATATACATATAATATCAGTCAATGTAGTTTTAATACTCAAAGAAAGGAATTTTACAGACATCAATGGCCATTTTGTTGAAGAAATTGTTATTGATAATGTTTTATCAGTGACCCTTACCTATAAACAAATCCACTATTGACCCTTACCTTAAACCCCTCTCTCTTACCTATGCACACAACTTTCTTAGCAACCCTTACCCATGAACAATATTTATTGTGACCATTACCTATAAACATATCTACTCAATTTACCTATTATTAAAAACATCATTTTAATCGAGTTTCACTTGAACTATCAATAAGAATACCGCTATCTCATGTATATACGTAACCATTATAACAAACTCCTTGTATAGCTCAATGACCCTGTACCTATCAACTCTGTGGCTGGGGGATGAATCTCGGGATGGCCCTATCTCTATATGAAACACTGTCGATCTGTACCCAAAATGCCTCTCCTACTCATGAACATGCCCCCTTAATGATAAATACATCTCTGTGTGATCAAGCATTCTCAATTATTGGCTATTTATACATATAAATACATCTCTCAAATCTTATTCTAAGAAACTTAGTATTTCTCACCAGTAAGTGCCATATCTTAGTGATCTTTACCTACATATATGATGTGAACCGATCTTTTTTTTAGCAACCTGACTTAAACAGTTTTCCTTATAAATAAACATAGCACTACACTTAGAGATCTTTACCAATGAACACATCTCTTTAAGTGACCCATACCATGTGAACACACCTTACCTATCCTTAGGTGACCTAACCTATGAACACATTTAATGACCCTTACCTATTTTTATGTGACCTACCTTACCTATTTTTATGTGACCTTCCTTACCTATTTTTATGTGACCTAGGTGGTGACAAATCTTTTTAAGTAACCCTAACTTGTGAACACATCTTAAACATCCCTTACCCATCATTAGGTGACAATTTACGAACACATCTCTTTAAATAACCTCTACCATATGAACGTGGGTACAGGGAGACTACAGGAATGGGTACAGGTAGACTATAGGAGTGGGTACAGGGAGTCTATAGGAGTGGGTACAGGGAGTCTATATAGGAGTCGATACAGGGAGACTATAGGAGTGGGTACAGGGAGTCTATAGGAGTGGGTGCAAGGATACTATAGGAGTGGGTACAGGGAGTCTATAGGAGTGGGTACAGGGAGTCTATAGGAGTGGGTACCGGGAATCTATAGGAGTGGGTACAGGGAGTCTATAGGAGAGGGTACAGGGAGACTATAGGAGTGGGTACAGGGAGACTATAGGAGTGGGTACAGGTAGACTATAGGAGTGGGTACAGGGAGTCTATAGGAGTGGGTACAGGGAGTCTATATAGGAGTCGATACAGGGAGACTATAGGAGTGGGTACAGAAAGACTATAGGAGTGGGTGCAAGGAGACTATAGGAGTGGGTACAGGGAGTCTATAGGAGTGGGTACAGGGAGTCTATAGGAGTGGGTACAGGGAGTCTATA
>WLWD01001414.1_pt1 | contig 11433 bp, 9 predicted proteins | sample 6712731 | NCBI WGS metagenome assembly WLWD01 (sample SAMN12718690, study PRJNA576275) | sponge metagenome | isolation source: marine sponge | host: Mycale hentscheli | place: New Zealand: South Island, Marlborough, Capsize Point | collected 2014-11-01
TGAATAAACGAAGGAAAAACTTCAAAATTCGACATTTCTTGTTGGTCCGTGGGATTGATTGATATTATTTTTTTTGCGTTATCTATTACAGCATACTCAAAAGTGTAAACTATCCTGTAAAACATCTCAAAATAAACGTAAATAAAATGGAATTACTCACATCAACGTACAAAGAAAGAATTAGTGGTGTTCTTAGCTGTTTCGATAGATTGATAATAACGGGGACACTTCCTCAAATATGTTATTCCCAAGGGATGACATCCTACCTTTGTGGTCAAGGAGAACGTATTTTTGACTATCCCAAATTTGCGGAACCGTTTAAGAATCAATTGCGAGCCAATGCTCAACAGATAGCAAAAGACAATAATATTGAAATAGAATTTGTGGCGAAATCACATATCCGCAAAGAAGATTTAGTTAAAAAAGTTTTGGATAAAAAAGGGATTCATACAGGCTTGGCCCATATTATTTCAGCCGTGGAAGCCTGTAGCAGTTATAAACCATGGCATGACAAAGAGTCGGGCAAAACATTCCTCAAAGGTACGCAAGGTAAATGTTTGCACTATTACTTCTATTTCATTGACCCTTATCTTGGTTACGGCTATGTCAGAGTTCCTGCCTTGTGCCCGTTTAAATTACAGATATATATTAACGGGCACAATATATTAGCCAACGAACTGGACAAACAAGGCATAAAGTATTCTATGATAGACAACGCATTTGATTACATCGAAGATTTTGACAAGGCGCAAACTGTCTGCGAGAATATGGACATTCAAAAAATACACAAAAAACTTGATGAACTAGCCAAAACATATTGTCCGGTGCATGGTACATACTCAGTGGTCCCCGTTTTGCCCTCAAACCTAATTTCTTCTTACTGAATCGTTTTTTGCAGGAAATATAAAGAAAACAAAAAATCAGAATTTTTTCAAGGTCAAATCGTTTTTCACGATGATATTATTTTTTAATCTCCCTGGTCACATTGAATTTATTTCCTCCTGACTCATATCGCCGTTTTTTTCTATACACTTCTCAAGGTAATACTGCAAGTAAGTTCGTGGATTGATATTATTCTGTTTACATGTTTGAATGATCGAATACATACAGGCGGACAATTCCCCGCCCCAAAGTGAATGGTTCCCAATATAATTGTTTCTTCCCAGAGCACATGGTCTTATTCCGTTTTCCATTTTATTATTATCCATCGGGATTTCGGGATTACCAACAAATATAATCAGTCCCTCCCAGTGATTTTTCATTGATATCATTGCTTTAAGTCTGGCTTCATGAACTTCATCTTCATCAGCCCTAATCTCAACGTTGATTTCTTTTCCCATGTCATGAATGGCTTCACGTAATCTCGAATCGTGTTCTAAAAACATATCACTTCCGGGAGGATGTTTTACTCTCTGATTATTAATTTTGTACAGTTCGGCGATTTTCAACAACCATTCCTCTGCCCATCTGAGCAGTCCGTGCTCTTCGGGATATTTTTTTTAATGTCAGTGAAATCTCTTCTCACATGAGCCCAGCAATAGGCCAGAAGAACCAAACCCAAACCGGCCAACATTTTGTAGGCAGAATACCTGTCTACATTCAATATTTTCAATTTCTCCTCAGGAATTTCAACTGGTTCTTTTAGTTGTACTATATCGGTAATCCCCAGAAGAGTTTTCGCAGGAACAGAAGCGCTTCTTGTGGCGTCAAGAACGAAAATAGCAACATCTTCAGATTTGAATCCCCACATATACCATAATTTTTTCATGGCGTCACAAAGCATGTACCAGCGAGTTTCATCAGCGTGCCATCTTATTCCATTTTGCAATTCAATAATAAGTTCTTTATAAAGAGGCTCCAAATAGGTTCCAAATATTGTTTTCAAACCACCGAAAACAGTTCCTGGAATCATATTGACTTCGTGTTGCTGCATGTCGAAAATTTGACGCTGAATCGGTATATGCTGTTGATATTTATCGATAAGAATATCAATCCATACTTCCAACCCATATTTTCCCTGCTGAATGAGTTTAGCCGGCATGGGAGCTGTTATTATTTTGGGAACGCCAGGGGCGTAATTCGCAGGAGGAGTATATTTACGCCTGATAGTACGTTCCACGTACCATTCGACTTTTTTTCTGATCGTGTATGATACTTCATCCATGCCGTTCTGTTCCGTCCAATTCTCCGCCGGAATTCCATGAATGACTTCTCCCTCAGGCAGCCTAATAATTCTATCCACAATCTGCAGCCCTTTAGGAATTTTCCTTCCATTTCCTTTGTGGCCATCCTGACCTCCGGATTTTCTCTTTTCCGTGTCATTGTCCTTCTCCGCTTCAGTCTTTTTTTCTTTCTCCCCAGCCGATTCGTCTTCCCCGGCATTAGTGATTTCTGATTCGCTGATTTCTTCAACTACAATAGAATTCCTATCCTCAACTTTGATATCTGACAATTTCAGTTTCTCACTCTTCAAACCAAAAAGCATAGATGCGAATTTATTCGCTTTACCACGTTCATTACTCAATTCTCGTTCCAGTTGCCGAATTCTTTTCTCCAGATCTTTATTCGCCTCTTTTTCACAATTCAATTCCCCTTTCTGCTGTTCATCCGTCGCTTGAGTTATTGAATCCATGCCCCCACTGCAGCATCAAACTGTGGTGCTGTGACGGAAGTTGTTCGTTTTCCTTCTTCAAGCTGCTCATTTCCTACCTCATCGCGAAAGTTGCATGTTTCCGGACATTTTGCCGTAAGAATGATTATGTCTGTTGACCTTGCGCTTTCCGGCAACTGGTTAGTTCCCTTTGTTAGGATTCTTTTTTTCCGACTCCTCATAATTACACTGGCTGAGTTCCCTGCAGCAGGGCTTTAACTTTCTATATCTCTCATTCATTTCTTTGCCTGCCCTCGCCGATTGATCCTGGGGGGTCGAAGAAAAGATTTTTAGTTCTACCTTCTTTTTTCGAACTGAGATAATAGCAGATATGTTTCTCCCCATTGTTACAGGTGCAGTTCTTTCCACATTTTGAGCGATACATGACAACTGAACCAATAATAATATCAAGGTTGCTCATCAGTTCCTTTTTTAATCTCTCTCTTTTTTTCATATCTGATATAATTCCTTAATTTTTAATTAAATTGCACGTATTAATACACGCAATAACACCACCGAAAATTAAATCAATGAAAAATTCGTCTTTTTTATTATTTTTTCAGGGATGGCTAAGGTGGAAAGCCAGGAGAGAATTCTAAAGAATACTTTCGCCGATATGTACTCTTGATTTAAGAAAGAATGAAGGTAGTATAAATGGCAACGTGGATCACTGAATACGTACCCAATCCGCCTGTACAGACAACCCGAAGGGCGGGCATTTCCTGCGAATTTTCGTTTGCGTGAAAGACGGCGATCCCCGGATCGACTTACTTTCACGCAAACGAAACTCCATCAGGAACTGCTCCGTGCATTACCGAAGGACTTACGCCGAGCTTATCTAGATAAGCTCGGCGTAAGTCCTTCGGGTACGAATTGGATCAAGTTTGAATAAATGCGCATCCAGTATAAATGAAAATCGTGGCCGAAGTCCTTCTGCCAATTTTATCTATTAAAATTACTACCGTAATTTCCGTTTCCCCATTAGTTTTTTCCTCCGAAGGACTAGCGTATTTTTATCTTCCAGCAACCATTCAAATTCTTCACCTTTCACCAATTCCATTGCATCAACAAGAACTACCGGCACAGTGACAAAGAAGGTGTTATTTGTCGGCCGACTTACTTTCTGTAACTTAACCTTATATCCCATTATTTCTCCTATTTCGAACAAATTTCGATTTTTCAACTTGGTATAGATTATAAAATATATTAATCTCATGAGAATTCAATCTTTGAAAGGAGTGAAAATGACCAGATTACAACAATGCACGCGAGGAATCCCTCCCTCCCTTGAGCCTGAACCCGGATTTTCATCAAATCCTTGTTCGTCTGAACAGCAAGGCCACAGTCAGCAAAAATATATTTATCCGCAGCCGTATGCTTTTACACATTCATAACAAACCGATCAATTTTTCTCAGTTTGGCCGAGAATTGAATCATGACCCTGATACTATCAGCAAATGGCACTACAGATGCTCTGACGCCAATTATCAGTGGACCGAACTGGTCAGAAACACTATTGAAGAACCCGGTCATGCCGGAGAGTTGCTGCGCAAAGAACGTCTGGCCGAACAGCTCCTTAGTGATTCCCCCCGTAGCGGCGCCCCTGCGACCTACTCGGCAGAACAATATACGCTGATTGTTTCTCTGGTCCTTATGCCCCCATCTGAATACGATCGACCGATCACGCATTGGACAGCCCGAGAATTGACAGATGAAGTTCATTTGCAAGAAATTGCCCCCGGCATATCTTCACGACAAGTCCAGCGTTTTCTCGATCAGGCTGATCTGAGACCACATCGGAGTGAGTATTGGCTTAATCCGAGAATTGATGATCGGGAGGAATATGAAGACCAGGCCAAAAATCTCTGCGACCTATATCGTCAAGCCAAGTCTTTGGCCAAAAAGGCAATTCATCTTATATCTACGGATGAAAAAACCGGCATCCAGGCATTGGAACGGTTAGCCGAAACCAAGCCGATGCGTTCCGGGCAACCGGAGAAAATCGAGTTTGAATACACTCGTCATGGAACGCTTTGTCTGATTCCGTCATTTGACGTTGCCACAGGGAAAATTGTGACTTATCATCTTGGTGAAACCAGGAAAGAAGTGGATTTTGCAGCCCATATAGAAGCAACGATTGAAAGCGCACCGAAAGATGAGTGGATTTTCATAAGTGATCAGCTTAACACTCACAAATCAGAGGCTCTGGTCAAATTGACAGCCCGTCTTATCGGTTTCAAAGGGGAGCTTGGAATTAAGGAGAAATCAGGCATTCTTGAGAATACCAAAACACGCGGAGAATTTCTGAGCGATTCGAGCCATCGTATCCGATTTGCATATACTCCCAAGCATTGTAGTTGGCTTAATCAGGTGGGAATCTGGTTTGGCATATTGGCTAAAAAAGTGATCAAACGCGGAAACTTCTCTTCCAAAGACGATCTACGCCAAAAGATCGTCGAGTTTATTGACTACTTTAACCGGACAATGGCCAAACCCTACAAATGGACCTGTAAAGGAATTCCCCTGACAGTCTGATCGAACGATCCATATCATCAGGAAAAATCTTCGGATTGCCGGGGAGCATTCACCTCTGCCTGCATACTGGCAGAAATCGAGTCAAAGTGTCGTCGGAAGAGACTAAATGACTCTGCTGCTCCGACTAAGAAGAGCTGTTGAATTTTAAACCAATGAATTCCGACGCTACAGAACAAACGGGGTTTCGGCTTTGATATTTATAGTGAAACGCATCAAACCGCAGGCAATTAAACCCGAAACAATATTAAAGGGACATCGGAAGTATAGTTGGAAAAATAATCTGTGCATGTACTTGTCTAACATCGGCGCTACACATATTATGTACGTATTCAGTGATCCACGTTGCCATTTATACTACCTTCATTCTTTCTTAAATCAAGAGTACATATCGACTAAAGTATTCTTTAGAATTCTCTCCTGGCTTTCCACCTTAGCCATCCCTGAAAAAATAATAAAAAAGACGAATTTTTCATTGATTTAATTTTCGGCGGTGTTATTGTGTGTATTAATACGCACAATTTAATTAAAAATTAAGGAATTATATCAGATATGAAAAAAAGAGAGAGATTAAAAAAGGAACTGATGAGCAACCTTGATATTATTATTGGTTCAGTTGTCATGTATCGCTCAAAATGTGGAAAGAACGGCACCTGTAACAATGGAGAGAAACATATCTGCTATTATCTCAGTTCGAAAAAAGAAGGTAGAACTAAAAATCTTTATCTTCCGCCCGGATCAATCGGCGAGGCAAAAGAAATGAATGAGAGATATAGGAGAGTTAAAGCCCTGCTGCAGGAAATCAGCCAGTGTAATTATGAGAGTCTGAAAAAAAGAAATCTTACCAAAGGGAAATAACAGTTGCCGGAAGCGCAAAGGTCAATCAGACATAATCATTCTTACGGAAAATGTCCGGAAACATGCAAACTTTCGCGACTGAGAGTAGAAAATGAGCAGCTGAAGAAGGAAAACGAACAATTCCGTCAGATTTTTGATGCTGCCGTGGATGAATTCAATAAACTCAAGCGACGGATTGAACGAATTAAATTGTGAAAAAGAGGCGAATAAAGATCTGGAGAAAAGAATTCGGCAACTGGAACGAGAATTGAGTAATGAACGTGGTAAAGCGAATAAATTCGCATCTATGCTTTTTGGTTTGAAGAGTGAGAAACTGAAATTGTCAGATATCAAAGTTGAGGATAGGAATTCTATTGTAGTTGAAGAAATCAGCGAATCAGAAATCACTAATGCCGGGGAAGACGAATCGGCTGGGGAGAAAGAAAAAAAGACTGAAGCGGAGAAGGACAATGACACGGGAAAGAGAAAATCCGGAGTTCAGGATGGCCACAAAGGAAATGGAAGGAAAATTCCTAAAGGGCTGCAGATTGTGGATAGAATTATTAGGCTGCCTGAGGGAGAAGTCATTCATGGAATTCCGGCGGAGAATTGGACGGAACAGAACGGCATGGATGAAGTATCATACACGATCAGAAAAAAGTCGAATGGTACGTGGAACGTACTATCAGGCGTAAATATACTCCTCCTGCGAATTACGCCCCTGGCGTTCCCAAAATAATAACAGCTCCCATGCCGGCTAAACTCATTCAGCAGGGAAAATATGGGTTGGAAGTATGGATTGATATTCTTATCGATAAATATCAACAGCATATACCGATTCAGCGTCAAATTTTCGACATGCAGCAACACGAAGTCAATATGATTCCAGGAACTGTTTTCGGTGGTTTGAAAACAATATTTGGAACCTATTTGGAGCCTCTTTATAAAGAACTTATTATTGAATTGCAAAATGGAATAAGATGGCACGCTGATGAAACTCGCTGGTACATGCTTTGTGACGCCATGAACAAATTATGGTATATGTGGGGATTCAAATCTGAAGATGTTGCTATTTTCGTTCTTGACGGCACAAGAAGCGCTTCTGTTCCTGCGAAAACTCTTCTGGGGATTACCGATATAGTACAACTAAAAGAAACAGTTGAAATTCCTGAGGAGAAATTGAAAATATTGAATGTAGACAGGTATTCTGCCTACAAAATGTTGGCCGGTTTGGGTTTGGTTCTTCTGGCCTATTGCTGGGCTCATGTGAGAAGAGATTTCACTGACATTAAAAAAAAATATCCCGAAGAGCACGGACTGCTCAGATGGGCAGAGGAATGGTTGTTGAAAATCGCCGAACTGTACAAAATTAATAATCAGAGAGTAAAACATCCTCCCGGAAGTGATATGTTTTTAGAACACGATTCGAGATTACGTGAAGCCATTCATGACATGGGAAAAGAAATCAACGTTGAGATTAAGGCTGATGAAGATGAAGTTCATGAAGCCAGACTTAAAGCAATGATATCAATGAAAAATCACTGGGAGGGACTGATTATATTTGTTGGTAATCCCGAAATCCCGATGGATAATAATAAAATGGAAAACGGAATAAGACCATGTGCTCTGGGAAGAAACAATTATATTGGGAACCATTCACTTTGGGGCGGGGAATTGTCCGCCTGTATGTATTCGATCATTCAAACATGTAAACAGAATAATATCAATCCACGAACTTACTTGCAGTATTACCTTGAGAAGTGTATAGAAAAAAACGGCGATATGAGTCAGGAGGAAATAAATTCAATGTGACCAGGGAAATTAAAAAATAATATCATCGTGAAAAACGATTTGACCTTGAAAAAAATCTAATTTTTTGTTTTCTTTATATTTCCTGCAAAAAACGATTCAGTAAGAAGAAATTAGGTTTGAGGGCAAAACGGGGACCACTGAGTATGTACATTATTTTTAACTTTTCCAAAAGCGCTTGTGCGATGATTAGACGATCAAATGGATCGCTATGATGATGAGGTAAGTCATCCAATGCATAAATGTGTGGCAGATCAACCTTCAAAATTTTTATTCCATTTGATTCTATCTGATCATCGATTAGCTTTTCAAGTGAATTACTGATTGATAATTTTCCCAAACTTTCTTTTATTTTGATCTCCCAGGCAGATGCAACGCTAAGAAACAGAATGTTATCAGGATCCTCACAAAGCGACAGAACAGTTCTCGAAAGTTTATCGGGAGCGCTGTCCCACCATAGAAAAGTATGTGTGTCGAATAATAAATTCATTCCTGGGCAAGCCAAAAATTATCATCAAGAGGATCATCAAAATCTTTGGTCATATAAGTCATTGTATTTTCATGCAGGCCGGGAATTCTCGGTGTTTTCAAGGATTTTGAATATGGTAGAATCCTGGCAATTGGTTTGTCATGAGCAGTTAAAATAACTTCTACGCCTTCAGTGATATATGTGACAATCTTTTGAAGTCCCTTATCTTTCTCTGAAATTTTAATCGTTTTCGTCATTATATATGCCTGATTAAATGTAGTGAACTTAAAATGCAAACCATTGTGTATTGATATCTTAACATATAAGCCTATTGAAAGCAAACAATTAGCTTGAAGTTCCAGTGGCAAAGAATTGATTTTTCTATCGCCACGGATTTTCCGGATTTTTTTTCGAGCCTGTACGAGGGCACACGAGTCCTGTGAAGTCAATGCAACCTGATTCATCCTCGAATATTCAATTGTCCCGGCGGCTAAAAAAGGTCATACTCTCGACCGATGGGCTACGAAGTGTCAAATGGGGTGAAGCGAATCTGAATGGACCAGAGGAATTCCATACTGCGGCCGAGTTGGGTAAAGGGTTGATTTCGAAAGGATTCTCCTATGCGTTTAATAAAATTTTTGATGCTTCCGTAGTACGTATTCAGTGATCCACGTTGCCATTTATACTACCTTCATTCTTTCTTAAATCAAGAGTACATATCGGCTAAAGTATTCTTTAGAATTCTCTCCTGGCTTTCCACCTTAGCCATCCCTGAAAAAATAATAAAAAAGACGAATTTTTCATTGATTTAATTTTCGGTGGTGTTATTGCGTGTATTAATACGTGCAATTTAATTAAAAATTAAGGAATTATATCAGATATGAAAAAAAGAGAGAGATTAAAAAAGGAACTGATGAGCAACCTTGATATTATTATTGGTTCAGTTGTCATGTATCGCTCAAAATGTGGAAAGAACTGCACCTGTAACAATGGAGAGAAACATATCTGCTATTATCTCAGTTCGAAAAAAGAAGGTAGAACTAAAAATCTTTATCTTCCGCCCGGATCAATCGGCGAGGCAAAAGAAATGAATGAGAGATATAGGAAAGTTAAAGCCCTGCTGCAGGAAATCAGCCAGTGTAATTATGAGAGTCTGAAAAAAAGAAATCTTACCAAAGGAAAATAACAGTTGCCGAAAGCGCAAAGGTCAATCAGACATAATCATTCTTACGGAAAATGTCCGGAAACATGCAAACTTTCGCGACTGAGAGTAGAAAATGAGCAGCTGAAGAAGGAAAACGAACAATTCCGTCAGATTTTTGATGCTGCCGTGGATGAATTCAATAAACTCAAGCGACGGATTGAACAGCAGAAAGGGGAATTGAATTGTGAAAAAGAGGCGAATAAAGATCTGGAGAAAAGGATTCGGCAACTGGAACGAGAATTGAGTAATGAACGTGGTAAAGCGAATAAATTCGCATCTATGCTTTTTGGTTTGAAGAGTGAGAAACTGAAATTGTCAGATATCAAAGTTGAGGATAGGAATTCTATTGTAGTTGAAGAAATCAGCGAATCAGAAATCACTAATGCCGGGGAAGACGAATCGGCTGGGGAGAAAGAAAAAAAGACTGAAGCGGAGAAGGACAATGACACGAAAAAGAGAAAATCCGGAGGTCAGGATGGGCACAAAGGAAATGGAAGGAAAATTCCTAAAGGGCTGCAGATTGTGGATAGAATTATTAGGCTGCCTGAGGGAGAAGTCATTCATGGAATTCCGGCGGAGAATTGGACGGAACAGAACGGCATGGATGAAGTATCATACACGATCAGAAAAAAAGTCGAATGGTACGTGGAACGTACTATCAGGCGTAAATATACTCCTCCTGCGAATTACGCCCCTGGCGTTCCCAAAATAATAACAGCTCCCATGCCGGCTAAACTCATTCAGCAGGGAAAATATGGGTTGGAAGTATGGATTGATATTCTTATCGATAAATATCAACAGCATATACCGATCCAGCGTCAAATTTTCGACATGCAGCAACACGAAGTCAATATGATTCCAGGAACTGTTTTCGGTGGTGAAAACAATATTTGGAACCTATTTGGAGCCTCTTTATAAAGAACTTATTATTGAATTGCAAAATGGAGTAAGATGGCACGCTGATGAAACTCGCTGGTACATGCTTTGTGACGCCATGAAAAAATTATGGTATATGTGGGGATTCAAATCTGAAGATGTTACTATTTTCGTTCTTGACGGCACAAGAAGCGCTTCTGTTCCTGCGAAAACTCTTCTGGGGATTACCGATATAGTACAACTAAAAGAACCAGTTGAAATTCCTGAGGGGAAATTGAAAATATTGAATGTAGACAGGTATTCTGCCTACAAAATGTTGGCCGGTTTGGGTTTGGTTCTTCTGGCCTATTGCTGGGCTCATGTGAGAAGAGATTTCACTGACATTAAAAAAAAATATCCCGAAGAGCACGGACTGCTCAGATGGGCAGAGGAATGGTTGTTGAAAATCGCCGAACTGCACAAAATTAATAATCAGAGAGTAAAACATCCTCCCGGAAGTGATATGTTTTTAGAACACGATTCGAGATTACGTGAAGCCATTCATGACATGGGAAAAGAAATCAACGTTGAGATTAAGGCTGATGAAGATGAAGTTCATGAAGCCAGACTTAAAGCAATGATATCAATGAAAAATCACTGGGAGGGACTGATTATATTTGTTGGTAATCCCGAAATCCCGATGGATAATAATAAAATGGAAAACGGAATAAGACCATGTGCTCTGGGAAGAAACAATTATATTGGAAACCATTCACTTTGGGGCGGGGAATTGTCCGCCTGTATGTATTCGATCATTCAAACATGTAAACAGAATAATATCAATCCACGAACTTACTTGCAGTATTACCTTGAGAAGTGTATAGAAAAAAACGGCGATATGAGTCAGGAGGAAATAAATTCAATGTGACCAGGGAAATTAAAAAATAATATCATCGTGAAAAACGATTTGACCTTGAAAAAATTCTGATTTTTTGTTTTCTTTATATTTCCTGCAAAAAACGATTCAGTAAGAAGAAATTAGGGTTGAGGGCAAAACGGGGACCACTGAGTATGTAC
>WLWD01005101.1_pt1 | contig 11418 bp, 8 predicted proteins | sample 6712731 | NCBI WGS metagenome assembly WLWD01 (sample SAMN12718690, study PRJNA576275) | sponge metagenome | isolation source: marine sponge | host: Mycale hentscheli | place: New Zealand: South Island, Marlborough, Capsize Point | collected 2014-11-01
TCTGTAGCCCCTTGTAGCCCTCTGTAGGCCCTTGTAGCCTCTTATCCTCTGTAGCCCTTGTAGCCTCTGTAGCCCATGTAGCCTGTGTAGCCCTTGTAGCCTCTGTAGCCCTTGTAGCCCTTGTAGCCTCTGTAGCCCTAGTAGCCTCTGTAGCCTCTGTAGCCCTTGTAGCTAATATTTTAATATAATATAAGCAGTAAAAAGTAAAGAAATATCACGTGAACCAACCAATGAAAACCTAGACATTCACATGACCTAAAAGTAAGGTTTTGACCAATCAGAAGAATTCTTTGATAAGAACTGCGGGATGGCTCCAAGTTAGTCTGACTGAAATTTAAATGTGAATGTTAGCAGATAATAATTTTTGTTAGTTTAATATTTTTGTTTAGTTTATTGCTATTTTTAGCAACACATCACTTTTATACATACTTGTTCACTGGATATACCAGCACAAGCCATTCGTTTTACTCTTTCCGTGACTTGACTAATAGACAAAGGATTTTCAAGGGGTAAGCAATTAATTTCCAGGGATTATACCGGTAAGTATCGCTAAACTAACTGTTTACGTTTAAGCTAGTCGCCTTTACGAAGTACCTTCCTTCAAAATGCTCTATTGTTGTTCTAGAGCTCTAGTATAGATATAACATTACAGTATTCTCTGTAACGCCGCACAATACCTTCACACAACTGGACATACCTACACAAGACTTATCTTTGTGGTTAGTTTAGTGGACAAAGTTTTCATGTAAATACTTTTTCATGAGGCATATAACCATTGCAAATAGCGCATTAACTTAACAACCTCCTCTAACTTCGGTGAAAACTGCAATTAAAACTTATTAACACGAACAGATAGAACATTAGTTCACTTAGTCAATATTTTTGCCAGTAGGATATATTCGTTAAAATCGACGAGCGTCTCATAACTTCACAAAAAAATAGATTCAGTTAAAACTAAAAAGTTTTTTAATGCCATAACAATAATAGGGGCATGTTTCTATTGTCTGAAGGTAATTTCATTGCTTTCTATATTTTCATAATTTCTTTTGTCACATCAAGTGGGAGAAAAAATTGGCAGCATATCGATGTGTACATGCACAGTCTGATTCCTAAATTTTTATTAGTGGAGGAAGATTCTTCAGCTAATATTTATTGTGGCAGTTATTTCCCAGCTATGAATTGGACCTACATGAATATTTCATTAGGCTGGGATCATTTTGAATATCAACCTGTTTTAAGCAAACACTGTAAAGGGTGGAAACAACTAAGACTAAATGATTTAACAGAAGGTGACTCAGGCGTTTATACTTGCAGAGGAAGAGATAATGGTCAATTTTTTGAACTACATTCCTTGGTTACTGTAATCAGAAAACATGTTGGAGTGTTGCACTACCTCCAATATCACGGTAGTATTTCACCTAACTGGATAGAAGTTTCCAAGAACAGTACAGTTACTCTTACCTGCTACAGCAGTAATCCAGTCGAGTGGTACGGTGTTCACTTAAATAGTCAAAATAAATACATCAGTGAGTATACTCTCACTTTATTTAATCTGAAAGGGCAACATAGCGGCGAATACATTTGCAGGGGTTTTTATGCAGATATCCGAACCCAAATTTTTCATTCTACCTCTAGAATTTTTCATGCTACCTCTAGAATTATTGTGGACGGTATCGTCACTAGAAAAAATGAATCTCTTTATTTTTAGAAAATTTGAAAGAATGCTGGATACAAGTATTTTCTCATAAGAATTTAGTTTACAAAAACATTGTACTAATAATAAATGATAAATAAAATGGTTATTCAATGTTTATAACTAATAATTTAGCAGCTATAACATTTATACCAACTAAGTAGTGCTGTAGGCTCTGGTGAGCACTTTTGGCTTAATCTGTGGTACAAAAATGTGTTGAAAACATGGAATTCTATAAGATTTGTGGCAGCAAGAGTGTGAAGTCAGAGCTAAGTGCATATATTAAAGGAACCAAGTCATTAGTAGATTCTGGTGAGTAAGACTACTACAATTGGCGAGCATGCAAGGCACTATCAGGATTAACAAAAGCTAAAATCAGTGATAACTTCTTATTGGTTTAGTTGGATGAGTGTAGCTGTAGGCCTGGCCTCGCAGATAAAGACAGGAGCAAGACGGAAGATGAGACGAAGGAATGGTATCAAAGAAAAAGAGAAGAAGGGAAGAGAGAAGAGCTGAAGGCCATGACGGTCTTCATGCGTATGTCAAAAGGAGTGTGTTATTAGTGGGGCTTGGTTTTGTTTGGTAGCTAGCTAAGAATTTCCTGTGTGTGGTTAAGTTTACCGTTGAATTTGTGTAAATCTAGGCATGAGCAATGAGTTCTTATTTAACTGAAACTGCGCACGATCAGACCGCCTATTTCAAGACTTTGCATTTGATTGAGCAAAGATCCTTGCAAGCCAACAGACGACCCTTTTCCCCACAGTTGGCAACAGCGGTGCTTCTTGCCATAAACAGCATCTAAGGAGTCTACTTCAGCCCTCACCATCGCCGAACTTGGCTACAAACTGTTTTATGTGACTTTATCAGTGTTTTTCTGTTTATTGTTCACTGCAGTGGTGTCTTTTTGGTATAATTTTTATTACTTGTATCTTTTTTTTGTATGTGTTTTTATTCTTTTTTGTATGCTTCAAAAGTCTTCAACATTCAGAACGGGGTGGATGAGCAGGAGAGAGCGGTTGGCTAGAGCTTGCAAAGAAGCCATGGAGCAGAGCACAGGCATTAATTAGAGCTACAAAGAGCACAAAATCGCCTGACTCAGGTCTAGCAGGAGTCAGCAGCATTTGTGAGAGTGTAACAATAGTATGTTCAAGTTGAGTTGGTACGACCTCAAGCGTGGTAAATGAGGAATGCAAACCGGAATCACCTTAGTCAGTGAATCCAAGTCAATTAAGCGGCAAACGTCAACTTTGCACGTGAAAGGGGCGGTTACGCAGGAGGCATTAATTCTGTAACTATTGTAAGAAAGAAATTCAGTGAAGTTCTGGAGTTTTTTGGGGGCTGTATAGCTCATCTCGTCCGTTTTCAGTTATATTTATGTTTCTTACGTGCAGGTAATGTACAGCAGATGGAAAACACAAACTGTTGAGGCTTCTTCTAAAGATACAAGATTAAAAGCAGTCTATTCTACCTACTGTGTCCCAAGAAGTATTCTGATATTTACAGGATTCAGCAGTACAGCACTGTTTACTTGTAGCTAAAATTATTAGACTTTCTTATTAAATAAAATTATCAATTGTTTCATTTATTTATATATATATGAAAATTGATGAGATGACAGAATTTAAGCAGTACACATACACAAAAATTGTGATCCGAGTTGAAGGTGGAGTGCAGCCTGAGTTGGTCCTAATCATTACAACAAATGGCATGAAAAAGGAATTGGCATAAACACAGCTTTGACAAGCACACAATGTAATGGCAAAAAGGCTGTATTACAAGTTTCAGTTAAATAATAGCTATGTCACTGTGAAATATATTGCCTATACGACATTTGTCATTGAACAGGTATACAAATAATCTCACCAACATCCTATCAAGTGGTTCTGTACCCTCTGGGACAACGGAATAATCCGTCTATCCTGTTTCCACAATCACAACCTAAACTAATCTGTACACAAAGCTAGAAATTTAGCAATCTGAGAAGAAGCGCTCATTATTTACAAAATCCTCAATGAAGACAGTCCGGTCATAAATTGAGCCCTACCACGTGACTAAAAGCGGGCGCGTTTTGAGCGGGGAAACCTGTGGTTTTTTTCTATTCCCATAGACTTTTGTATTGAGTTTTGGAGTATACTGAGGAAATATTTTTGGGGCGACCTTTATAATGGTGCAAACCCCGGATGCGTAGCTGCTTCCGTTCTAAGGTTATTCAAGTTTTTTTCTTGCCAACTCAACTTGGACATACTAGAAAATGCTCGTGTAGCATTGGTTGGGCGAGCGAAGTTCTGGAATGCGCGCGCGCGTTTAAACGACCACGTATTCAGTTTAAACGACCACGTATTCAGGATTTCCATAGACTACATCTTAGAGTTGCTCGCTCGCTTCGCTCGCTCGCCAATTATAGTGATAACACTGATGGGCCGAGTGTTGAGCTTTGTAGTGAAAGTTGTAGTAGTAGTACCACCATATCAGTGAAAGAGTACTTGGGTGGTAGTACTGAGAGTGCACTGGATAGTGGCACTGAGAGTGTACCGGTAGTGGCACTAAGAGTGTACCAGGTAGTGGCACTAAGATTGTACCAGGTACTGGCACTAAGAGTGTACTGAGAATCCTTACTACCCAGTGTGAGCCGTCATTGAGTTCAGTATTGGACTGTGTGAGTAGTGAGTAGGATAAAAGCAGACAAATATTGCATGTATCCATGCCATACCATAAATGAAGCCATAAACATAAGAGGCATAATTGAAGGGGAAAAAAGAGCAAAACCTCACATTTTAGGAGATATTTATAGCTAACAGATAGAAAAACATTTTAGAAGCACGAGAACAACACACACACACACACACAATAAGAAGCAAATTTTGAACATATAGGAAAAAATATCATGATATTTTTTATTATATACTGAGAACAGGTCCTGATAACTGCTGCTACACAGAATATGCACTAAAGTAAACAGGATGAGGCCTAGGGTAATATTTCCCCATATCACCTGTGTTCACAGTTATCACGTTGGGTTATTAAGTCCCTCCAGGTTACAAATTTGTTTATGGTGTTTACAATGCCATAGCTATGGCATCAACACATGAGCAGTACATAATAAATTTATTTAATTCGAAACCACCAAATGGTTTTAGCCAAGCTTTGTGAAATAAAAGTTGCAAATACCTAAGCCACTAAGAAATTCATATGGCATCAAGCATTACATACTAGTGATTACAATCCCTGCAAGAGGCTCAAATGTCAGTCTAATTGAATTTAGTTACAAAAAAAGTTAGATGATATCCTGTGGAATCTTCTTACATTTATAGCAGTGAACAGTGGAACTTGAACTACATCAAAATTGCTAGAGCTCAATAGTAAAGTGAACATACCTCTACTGGAAGACTCCTGAACCCCCAAAACGATGCAATAGCTGTCGTGGAAGACGATAAACTAGGCGGACCAAATCAGCAGATGACGGGCCAAATCCGCTAGCGTTATTGGTCGGGGGGGGGGGGGGGGGGGGACTGTATCCACTAGCGGATTTTATCCGCCCAGACCAATAACGCTAGCGGATTTGGTCGGACCGCAATTTGCAGGACCAATTTTCCTGTGACACCGGCTCTTCTCAGAGGAGAATAAACAAAATATTTCACCTCCTCCGTATACTAGGGCGGGGCTAAAATTGGGGCGGGGTGCATGGAATTAATGTTAGCGTAGTTTTAATTTCTGTTCTGTAAACTACTTTGGACTTTATCTTAGGAATGGGGAATGGAAATGACTTCAAATTTGGAACAGAGCTCAACCAGAGTCTAGTCAGCAAAATGTTCGATACAATTTTCAAAAAAATTATTAAAAAAAAAAAAAAAAAAGATCTAATAGAGCGTGCAAAAGTCAATAATGTAAAAGCAATATTGAATAAAGAAAAAATGGATCGAAGCTATTGTAGGCATCGGGTCAGAGAAGTAGTAGGGAAGTATGGCCGCTCTAGGTGCAGTACTGGCCAAGGAGTTTTAGCTTTTGTATGAGAAGGTAGAAGGGTCCTATCTCTTGAAGCGGCCACTTGTTACTTCTGAATTCAGGTATGTAGACTTCTAAGGTAGTAGTAAATAAGGTCCACCTGCAGAAAACGGTCTAAATACAACAGAAAAATAAAAATTCTTCCCTAGCAACCAGACTCAATTAACCGCGTGGGAGATGCGTGGGAAGTGTGCGAGCACCCTTAATATAATAATATGCGACCGGTTTTGGGAAAATCGGCCTAAACGCGGCAAACAATTTTTTCAGTATCCTGGGTAAAGCCTTATGGGTCGATATTTTTCAAAAAAAAAATTATGGCAGAAATGGATAGACACCAGTTAGCTCTAGCTTATGACGCTGTTGTAAGCTCTGGCGTGCTCTAGAACTCACACTAGGAGGCTAGAAACACTAGCCGGTTGGACTCGTGTACGGAGAGTTGCTAAGAAATTATTGGCGGGCTTTTCACTAACGGCGGGAAATAACTGTAGCTAACTAATTCACTTACTATATTCTACATAATTCACGTACTCACGCAATTCTCGCCATCATAGTTTCTTAAGGAGCCCTGCATTAAGCCTTTTAGACTTCTTTCAATCCGCCAGTAACCGGTTTATTCCTTAGTGTCCGGGAGACCTTAGCAACGCCTTTACCCCGCGTTTTTTTTCGAAATCAGCAATAATAAGTTTAGCAAAAATACTGAAGTGTTGTAGTGCGTAGGGCGAAGACGGCTTCTTCTAAATTAGGAGGACGGCATCCCAAGGCCCCGTGCAGCCTACTGGTAGAATAAATTAGAAAACTTTAGATGCCGCGTTTCGGCCGATTTTCCCAAAACCGGTCACATTATACAGAATTACTCTCCTACCTGAATAGTGATAACTTCTGTAGTATCCCCTTTAAGCCATTCTGACTACCTCAATTACCAGTAACTGGTGAAAAAGCTCTCAGCTCTACTAAAAAAAACCTAGCTGGAGTTATTTTTGTAATTTTAGCTAACAAATATGGAACTACGTACCTACCTCAGCTTCTCCCAAGTATAACGGTGGCTTCCTTGGTTTTACTATTTAGCCTCTCTGGCTACCAATGGCACTTGACAACCGACGGGCGGCATTTAGCAGCCCCCCAAAACGACGAGGTTTTTCAAATTATGTTTGGTAAAGGGTTTCAATGCCATAGTAACCGTTCGCAGTAACTTTTTGGGACTTGAAAAAAAAGTTGTTCTTTAAATGTATACATGTGCAGTCAGATTGATGTCAGGAAGCTGAAACTTCACACACACACACAAATTAATATATGTGACAGTGCCTAGGAAAAGGGACCTTTTACGTAAAATCAAAAATGTACAGTAGAGCCCAAACACCAGCAAAAAATTTTTTTTTGTTTTCTTTTTATTGGCCCACAGGTATCTCCTACCCTTTAGCTACACTGACACCAAATTTGAGTGGCTGAAACCGTTGTTAAAGGTCCGAGCGCCCCGTTTAAACACAGTCACCTTTTACTCTGTATTTTGACCTTCCGTGCGTGCACGGAAATCCAACCCGCGAGTAATTGAAAATCGTGGGCGAATTCAATTTGTTGCCTAGCAACAAATTACCCCTACTCGGATAATCGCCGGTAAATATTCTTATAAGTTTTTGTTAGCATTGCAGCAACAGAATAGAAATAGTAAATGTGAATAATCAAGCTATATAGGTTGATGTTGCTATTTATGGAGTCTTGTAGTTAGAGCCTGCAGACTCCTGGGACTATTCTTGTGAAGACAATAGAAGAATCAGCAAGTCTCTGACTGGACAAAGGTTTCAGTGATGATGAGGACTTCTGTCACACTACAACAAGAGAAGGCAACACATTTTGAAAGTCCATCATTTTTGTTCATTGATTTAAAGAGATTCCTATTGTTCATTTGTTCCAAAACAGGCAACAAGCTGGCTGCAAGACAAATATAATCCTAAACTTAGCTAGCCAGTGAACTAACAAACCAAGCTAATTGATCATTTCTAAAAGAGTGACTGTATCAATGACTTACTGTAACTATCAAACTGTTGGAAACAGAAAAAAAGAAGAAAAAAAAAGAAGCACAAAAAGGCCTGCAAAATTATGTCTATACGCATCCAGTGCTATTTAAAGCCATACTGTATAGTACTCTTACACAATGTAGGGTCTAAACTGAGTAAGGCCTCCCCCATCAATGAAGTAAGCGGCCCCAACTATAACTTACCGCCGTTCAGCTGATCGCCACCATTTTCCAAGCATAAGTAACAGTCTTACGTAACCCGTAACGCGGACTTCCTGTTAGATTACGGAATTCAACGTTAACTCCGCGAGAAATTGAATAAGAAGTTTTAATTGCAGTTTTCTCGAAATAACTGTGCTCAAGATGGTCAGATTGCCGCTTGTATATTTAGTGAACCAAGGAGCGCCTGCCTATAAACTTGATATCAAAATACTCCATAAGAAGTGCTCTACACAGTGGTATGAATAACTCATTTTCATTTTTCAAATTTGGCTTGCTGGAGTCCTCTATTGGTGCTCATTCCACCTGTAACAACAAACTACGCCCACAGTACACAGAAAAAGAAATATAAAGACATAGCAAAAACAGTCAATTTGCGGTTACGCGCCTCGGTTTCCGGTGGCAGGGCACCCTACAATAAGGGAACTTCCCGAATAGGAGCTGCCGCGTGAGGGCGCGGCTCAAGTTTAACTACGAGTTGTGACGTAGGGCGGACGAATTTGTGACGTCAAAAAAAATGGCGCTTAATGTATGGAATGTCTATGGAGATAGCGTAGTTCTTATACTTATGCTGTTTCATATGACTTAGTTTCGAGTGGATTGGGATCTAACAACACAAAAAAGGTATGGCTAAGCTTATTGTGATTACAACTAGTCTAAGTTTTGAGATCTGTACTTTCTACTCTTTAAGCTGGACGCACTGTAGTCAATAGTCACCGCTGCATGCGAAGCAGCAAAACGGTCGACTATAAGATTGCCTATAAGCAAAATTGACTATGCGAACCGGGTGTTCCTGGAGACCCACGCCCACATAGCGTGAGAAGCCAGAGTACCCTTTCCCGGCAACGTAGCGGTTCGGTAAAGGCCTCGCTGAGCCAGACTGTTGGATATCAGCTTGCACCATTAGCGCATGCGAAGACTAATCACAAGAGCGATCAAAGTGGTAGGCTGGTCGCGTATAAAAGTACCTATTCCACCTCTCCAGAATAATAGAGTTGTACGCATACAAAAAAAAAAGGTACATGTATGTCGATATTTTGAACAGCGGTAATGTCAAACTACTTTGCTCTGCTTGTTCTTATTGTATACTTTCAAATATCGTCTGCTACTTTTCCTGTCGAGCTACCTCAGCTATCTGGAAATTCAAGTGAACAATGTAACTTGGAATTTACCCACAAACAAGCCGCCATGTCGTCAGCAATTCACGATGCGATTATGGATGTTATTAATCCTGAGCTGAATAAGTTTGGACGTGTCTGTGACTGTGGAGGTCCTGGCTGGACCCAAGTGGCCTATATTAATATGAGTGACCCTAGCCAACAGTGTCCCAACAACTGGAATGCATACAATGCTAATGGAATCAGAGGATGCAGTAGAAGAAGTCAAGCCAACACATGTGACTCAACCATTTTTCCTGTGAATGGAATATACACCAGAGTGTGTGGAAAGGTTTTGGCTTATAGTAGAGGGGACCCTGACGCTTTTCTTAATTCCATTAGGGGCATTAATAGCATTGAACATTCATATGTAGATGGAGTTTCAGTAACCTATGGTGCAGCAGGATCTCGTAAACACATTTGGACTTTTGTGTCTGCAGATCATGGCACTGGAATTTATTCCTCTCACACTTGCAGCTGCATTTACAGTGATACTGACTGGCCACACATGAACAAGCTACCATCATTTATGGGAAATAACTATTTCTGTGAATTAGGGTACAACCGAGGTGCTTCTAGAGAGTTCCTTATCCTAATATACTTTGGGATGGTAAAAACTGCACTGATCCTAACACTTGTTGCAAGTTTAGTAATCCTCCCTGGTTTTGTGTATCTCTTCCTGAACCAACTAGTGAGCCAATAGAAGTTCGACTGTGCCTCTCTGACAGTCTTTCTAACGAAGATCTTATCATTACAGATGTCGAAATATACACTCGTTAAACATCTTTAGATTACATTAACTGTTAAAACATTGATTGCTTGTGTTTAAAAATTTTGTATTTTACTGTATTTTGTAGCTACGTAATAATTGTACCAGATTGCAGATAAATGACCAGTAGAACTTTTGTTATACTCTTCAAACAATACTGGTGTAACTAAATTTAAATCAGAATCTTGCAACACTGTCAATCTGATAATGTGTAATTCATACACGAGTAGTTTTGCTTAGTAATCAAATCTAATACAATATTGCATTAATTAATTGCTGCTTGTAGTTCACATTACACATCATGTATAGGACTTTAAAAATTGAAAAACACACCCACACCCCCGCCCTCCCCCTGCCACTCAGTTTTGAAAGTTGGGGGAAACTGCTTCCACTGCCCCTCCTCCCATCATCTCTCCACCACAGTACAAGATGCAAATGAACAGCGTGAATATTATGATGGCTTCCTTCCTCAGATCTACCAATTCCCCTTTCTTCGTCTATCACCAGTCTCCTTTTAATCTTAAAAGATATGTACTAGGCTCAATTCCTGTCTCGAAGATAGTTGCGTTGCCACCAGTTTCTCACATGTGGCCGCTATGTGCAATCTTATAGTCATACACACACCATAGGCTATAACAGAACTAACTGAACTGACTGGACACAGAACTTATATAACAGTGACACACAAAAGAAGTGATAACATCAACCACAAACAAACAATTACAGTACTTCAACTTTACAACTATTGATACAATGTAGGGATGATGGAAGTGGCTTCAATGGGGGGAGGTGGGGAGGGGGGCACCATGTTTTACATGCCAATTAAATCTCATGAAAATCACCTTTATTTTTCATGGAAAAAAAATATACATATAAAATAGTGATAGCTATTGGATGGAAAATAAATGATGTAAAAGATTGCACTCATTAAAATTGATCCAGAAACAATTACCTTTAATTCTATTCTATAGCTAAATATCTTACCTAGCTATGTCTGTCTCTTTGAGATGCATCAACATGGCATAAAAAATGATGAATTTTCCAAAACTATCAATTATCTTTTTTTAACCCAAGAAGCTGAAGACAACTGATTTGCCATAATGACAGTTGTGAGTACCCACTGAGTCCTGTATAGTTGGTATAATACATGTCATTATCATATTTTTACTGGTTTTTGTAAATCAATTTGAATTCGTGAGCTCATCGTATCATGAAATTTAATGCTGATACATTTACAAGATGTATTAAAGCCTCATGAGGTGTGCCCCATATGCCCCCAAGCAGTTAATTTGGGGGGCCAGTGCCAACCCCTGGTTCCCCCCCCCCCCACCCCCACTTCCATCACCCCTGCAATGAACAAAACTAATTAACACTACACATTAACTGCATAAACAAGTCCCATGATCACAAGCAATTTAGTTCTGTAAGACTTCCTGTGGTGTCTGGCCCCACAGTAATCAAGAAGTAATGTCCTCCTATTAAAAATATTACATTGATTAGTACAAATTTAAGATTCAATGCTCTCAGAGAATTTCTTTCAACATTCCTTCGTCATATATTGATAGCT
>WLWD01005229.1_pt1 | contig 11406 bp, 18 predicted proteins | sample 6712731 | NCBI WGS metagenome assembly WLWD01 (sample SAMN12718690, study PRJNA576275) | sponge metagenome | isolation source: marine sponge | host: Mycale hentscheli | place: New Zealand: South Island, Marlborough, Capsize Point | collected 2014-11-01
CTTATCAGAGAACCTTGGAACGCTGTAGCTCACTTCATCCTGTCTTATCAGAGAACCTTGGGACGCTGTAGTTCACTTCATCCTGTCTTATCAGAGAACCTTGGAACGCTGTAGCTCACTTCATCCTGTCTTATCAGAGAACCTTGGGACGCTGTAGCTCACTTCATCCTGTCTTATCAGAGAACCTTGGGATGTTGTAGTTCACTTCATCCTGTCTTATCAGAGAAAATAATTTCATTGGAAACCTAAATCTGGTTACATGTGTCAGTGACTACATGTGAGTAGGTGCAGTTTCCATAACGATGATAAACTATCTGACGCAATTGCTAGTCTTTCCTCATATGTGACAGGTTTGGGGAACATCAGTCTAAATGCACATCTAAAGATTGTCCTTTTTTCCCCCTCTACCAGTAGGTAGCACGGGGCTTTGGGATGGCGTCCTCCAAGTCTGGAAGCTGTAGCACAAGCCATCTTCGCCCTACACACTTCAACAAGGACTTTCTCAGACTGTCTTTCAGTGCTGCTTTGTGATATTATCATTTGGTGGACTCCATGGTTATAGGAAGGACCCATCTATCTCACTCACATTCCATGTAGACAGACATGGTAGATAATGTTTGTGTGTGTGTGTGTGTGTGTGTGTGTGTTTGTTGTTACAGTTATCTTAGGTATGTTGATATCTCCACATTATCACTAGTGAACAAGTCGTGTTAGCTGATTGCTAATGCATGCATATAGTATTCCAAGGTGGGAGGGAAGAGGGAGGTCAAACATCTTTACTCTGTGTGTGTGTGTGTGTGTGTGTGTGTGTGTGTGTGTGTGTGGTGCAGGGTTGTTCGTCGGTCTGCAGACACTAGTTCAGTGGGCTATGTTGTTCCTCTGCGTGGTGATTCCCATTTGCTGGCATTGGTCCACTGGACAGGTCATCCATCCCAGTCTTTCTTCATTCTTACTAGAGACCCGACTGTAGGACGACCCCGTACCAACACTGCCTGGCTGTGGAGGTGAGTTATGTATCACACTTCTACCTCCTCACACATCTGCGTGCACACACACATGCACGCCCACGTACACACATGTGTACACATGCATTACCTGCTCCTCCCACTCTCTGTCTTCACAGGTCCACAGACTATGGGCATACGTTTGTTAACGAGACGTCTAAGATGGGTGTGGGCTCCTTCCTAAACTGGTACTACATCTCACCAGATCTAAACAAGGTCAGAGGTCATTCTGTGGTGGGAATAACAGTGATTGTTGTTTGTTTGTTGTTGTTGTTTACAGTTGATATTTACAGATGTTGTCCACCGTTTTGTGTGGGTGACCAATGATGAAGGTGAAACCTACACTCAGCACAATGTTCCGTTTGTCCCAGATAAGCTCGTGTTCCAGAGTCCCAGCAGTCCCGCAGCCAACGAGAGCTCTCAGTCGGACTTGGTGCTCGGCTATGAAGTGGCAACCAGAGCTGTGAGTAAGCTAGCCCCTATTGCTGGGTGTGGTCATGGGTGTGGTCTCCTTGTAGTTGTGGGTCTCCAGTAATCTGGGTTCGAACTGGATTCATCTGGCCGACAATGTAATCAGATACTTCTGGCGAGTGTTGGATCGCTCTGTGGAAGACTTGAGTACAGTGTACTATGAGACAGCCATCAATGGTGTGTGTGTGTGTGTGTGTGTTGTCCATGCATGTGTGTGTGTGATATGACTCGTACTACGTAGGAAGTAATTGTTTGTAAAGTTGGTACATGGACAAATGTGTCCACCAGGATTGTCCACACCTTACCTCATATTTTGTTCTCCAGCTACTCATTGTCGAGTGTACAATGCTTCTCTTCCGTACGGAGCGGGGAACCGTGTCCTGTATCCCGGACTACCCCCTGTCTTGTGCAACTCACTCTATCTTTCAGATGAATATATATTTGTTCAAATGAGCAACACGGCAGCAGTGGAGTACAACAGCCCTCTATGGGTGAGCCACTTCAGGGGACCTTTTCAACAAGCTATGTTCCCTCTGCAGAATCTGACAGAGGAGGTGAGTGAGGATGAGAAGATGTGTTACTAGCACAGGAGTGTGTGTGTGTGTGTGTGTAGCACTATGGCGTAGTTGACACGAGTGAGGGTCAAGTGTTTATTGGAGTCTACCACGACATTAACAACACTAACTTGTACATGTCTGAGCCAGCTGGCCTCGTCTACTCCCTGTCCCTGGAGCATGTGATCAGTCCGCCGCTGGCTCAATGGGAGGACAACCGCACAGAATTTGATGTCCATGTGGTATGATACGCAGTGTAGCTGGTGGTGGGTGTGGTCACATGTGTATGATATGCAATGTAGCTGGTGGTGGGTGTGGTCACATGTGTATGATATGCAATGTAGCTGGTGGTGGGTGTGGTCACATGTTTAAGCAGCGAGAATTGCAAATCTACTGCATGCCGGTGTAGTGGGTGTGGTTTAGTAGACTGTGGTATTTTGATGATGTGGTTTGTGATGCTATTTGTGCATGTTTGATGTTAGTAGGTGTGGCCTATGATAATATTGTGAATGATGATATAAGTGGGTGTGGTTTATTGTGGGTGTGGTTTAGGTTGAAGGTGTGATTGGGACCTATTTTGCGAATATCCACACTCCCAATGCCAGGACTGGTCAGACTGTTGTGACCTACGACAAGGGCGGAGACTGGATACCTCTCACACCTCCTCCGCAGTTTCTCTACTGTCAGCCGGTCAGTTCTCGAGAATGTATGTCATGTGACTCCCTCTCTCTCTCTGTGGGTGTGTTCTGCTATAGTCTCTCTGGCACATCTGGTTGTGATTAATGTATTGGCAATAAGTGTTTCTCTGTTAGTGTGGACAGTTTAAACTATACAAGTTTCAATAGGTATAATATTCTAACCATTGGCAGCACAACTACGTGTGGCTAGCCTGAGGCCTTGCCTTGTGACATACTCAGGTAAGGGTAAAATTGGCTAGCACAAGAAAGCCAACGAGAACTCAGCCCAGCCATGCTCAGCCCAGCCATGAATGAAGTGTTCATATTTTCAGTAGATTGAAGTCTTTCCAAATTGCTATTTTCTGCTATTTTCTAAGTAGTCGAATGAGTTTAATAAACCATCAGTGCTAGGTTGACACTGGCATTGTGTGTATGTGTGTGCTGATGTAGCCTGCCTGTTCTGTATGTATGCGTGTGCTGATGTAGCCCGCCTGTTCTCTTCACTTGCACATTAATTCCTCTACGTATTTCCAATCCATCCTGACCAAGAAGTCTGCCATTGGAGTCATTCTGGCGCAAGGCAATATTGGACCAAGTCTCAGCAATGTACAGGTAACTTACCCTGTGTGGGTGTGGTCTTAAGCGAGTATCACGATACCTTGTTTGGTTCTGGTCACCTGACTGTGTGGGTGTGGTCACCTGGGTGTGGTCGGTTACTTTATCCCATCCTGTTTGTCTGTGTGTTGTTATGTCAGAGTGATAATGGTTGTGTGGGTGTGGTCACCTGTCTCTGTGGGTGTGGTCACCACACCCCCTGTTTGTCTGACTGTGTGTTGCTAGAGTGATAACGGACTCTATGTGTCGCTGGACGGAGGGTTTACCTGGATGGAGATAGACTCCGGGTTCAAGCACTTCCAGTTTGCGGGTCTGGGATCTGTGGTGGTTTGGGTGAACCGCCGCACAGCGTCCAGCCTGGACTGGTCCTGCAATGAAGGCCTCAACTCTCAGAAAGTCAGCTTCCTCTATAACAGCACTTTAGAGCAGATTTATGTTGTGGGCATGCTCACAGAGAGAGGGCAGAAAGCTCGGCGCGCCACGTAAGTCAGGGCGGGGCGGGCGTATGCTGTGTGTGGGTGGAGGTGTGACGGATGTTGTCGTGTTGTTTTGTTTGTGTTTCAGTTTGTTTGGATTCACTGGTCAGTGGTATGTGATTGACCTAGACTTCAGATCCGTTGTGGATCAGGAGTGCCAGGAGGACGATTTCATTACTTGGGTACCTTCAGGTAAGGATCATCAGCTATTAAAGTAGTCTACAAGGTTATGGCAGGTTTTGCATGTTAGATGAGCGTAGAGGAGGTCGCTGCTTACTGGGAGAAAGGATAGAGTATGAGAGAAGAAACTCATCTGTGTGCTGCTACCAGAACCCTAACAAGAAACTGAGTATCGACAGGACACCTTGCTCCTGTGTCAGGGAGGACTTTGAGTGGTAATGTAGCACGCACACACATAAACTCATGCACGCACACACACATACTCACACACACACACACATACTCACACACGTATACTCTGTTTGACCTGGGCTGTGTGTGCTCATGTCCAGTGATTTTGGGTTTGAGAGAGCCCATCTTGACAGTCCATGCATAGTATCCGACGGATTCAAATGGCCACCCCTACAGCCAGAGAACTGTCCTCCTCACACCTACTACAACATCTCCACAGGGTAAACATCATTGGTCGTGTGTGTGTGTGTGTGTATATGTATGTAACTCTGTGTGTGTGTGTGTGTGTGTGTGTGTGTGTGTGTAGATATCGCAAGATAGCAGGAGATCGCTGTGTTCGTGGTTTGGATGCCTACCTGTTTCCAACTAGACATCCTTGTGTCACTGGTGAGTTGTACTTTAACCCTCCACTGGAGAAGTGGTAATCCTGGTGTCTCCATGAATCGAGTGCTCACAGAGTCGTGTTCGTGCTAGACACAACCATTACCAACTGTGACACACCCACTACTGGTTGTAAAGCTGTAGGCTTTGCTAAGATGTCGCTGACGTGAAGTGATGGTTGTGCTTCCTCATTTCTTCGACTTGCTATGTTAACCTTTTAATGACGGATAGAGGTCGAATTGACCCGGTCGTACTGGGGCTTAGATCGACCCCTTTTTCTCGAGCATGCTTCGTGTATAAACACTATTATCTAAATAAATGGATTCAGCTTGAATTGCGTGTCATTTTTTATATGTTTTGTGATGGGGTAGCAATAGAAATTTTTCGAGTTACGGCTGAGAGAAGTGAAGAGACTTTACAACAATGGAAGTGATGACTTTGTTGGCGGTAAATGAAGAGTGTCAAGATGAAGCGCTGAAGTTTTGCAGAGCTGAATGCTGAGAGCTCTGTGAAGACTGCCCATTACGAGATGGCACTGCTCAAATGGCTCTTCATTGCTAATTTCTTGTGAGTACCTCTCTTCTAGGCGGTGTGCTTCTCCAAACTATTGATGCTACTACTCCTGTTGAACAGGAATCTTTACTCCTTCCAGAGATATATTTTGAACTATATCAGAGCAAGTAAACTTTAAGAGGCACTAGCCAACTCAAAATAACACGTATCTGAGCTATTTTCATGCATCAAACTGAGCTGATTATTTCAATATGTATGATTATGTAGCTAAAAGACAATAAATAATCTATAGAATTTCTGATAATAGTAGCTAATTATGCAATAAGTGTCTAATATAGTTACAAAATAGAAGAATTATGAAATTATGAGTGTATAACAGAGTAACCATATTTATTGTTCCATATGCCCTTGATCATAATAGTTCATTAATCAGCAGAATCTCATTTCCATGGCAACCTGTGCTTTTTGTGGTTAGAGAATCTGAAAGCAAAACTAAAGTAGTTTCGTATTATGTATATGTTGTAATTAACAAAAAATTACGGTTTTTCGAGTTATTCAGGATTTAAGTGAACATTAAAATCCTGCATTTCTTGTCCCCATAATTCAGTCTGGAAAGGGTTAAACTTATACAAAAAAATTTGCCACCATTACAAGACCAGGTGTGCACAACGTACGTAATGCAAACCTTGCAATTGCCGTGAGCTCTGAAACTGCTGGAGGAAACAGAGCGTGCCCTCAAATAATTTAATGGTTTGGAATATTGGATGGGAAATATGACACTATCCTACAATAATTATAAGTGACATTTACCAAATCTTTAACATAAACACAAATGGCCTCATAATGTTTTATTCCACCCTGTTTGTTTGTTTGTTTGTGTGTGCGTGTGCGTGCAGTGTCTGATGCAGTTCAACTAGTGTACTCCTCCGTGTCCCCCAATGCTAGTGGCAATATAGTTCCAGTCAACTCTACCGTTTCATTTCGAGTAACCAGGAAGCCGGACTCTGATCTAGTGTTTCCAGATGTCTTCTACCTTACCTGGTACACCATCCAGCCGAAGAGTAAGTGATCTGAGCATGCCCCTCCCCTGCATGCCCCTCCCACTGCATCTCCATTAATCCTCATTTGAAGTATGTAGAAGAACTTGCAGGCGTATCTAGTCCATGGAGGCTATGGCTGTGTTATTAGCAGTAATGCAGTTGTGAGGGGAGTGGCTAGAAGGGAAAGTGATATTTCCTTTACGTCATATTTGAAGCCATTTTGAGGACTGTTTCATTTGTTCCCCTCCCCTGAAAGAGGACTAGTGAGGAAGACATTTCAAACATTGGGTTAGGTGTGACTTGAGTTGTGTACTATTTCAGCCACAATAGCTGGATCTAGTATTCTGTTATTGTTATTGTTATTATTATTACTAGTGGTGCGCTCGAATAGCGCAAATGCATGGCGAGCGAGTAAATATATGAGTATAGGTAAGGATGATTTGTGAAGGAAATCGCTAATTAGGCATGAAGAGTTAACAATAACAGAATTACCTGAATAAACTTCGAAAGCAGTGGCAAAGAAGCGCAGCTTGACAAATACTTAACAATTGTTTCAAGAAGAGAGTAGCTATAAACGTTTTGGTTGAAACAAAGTTGCGTAAGGCAGTGCAGCAGGATTCTCCGTGCTCGATAATTGAAAAATACTGGAACTGTGAACGCTTTACCTACCTTACGTAATTAGAAGCGCGGGCGAAATTTTTTGACGTACGCATACATACCTACATATATATATATATCTGAAATCTCAATTGAACACGACTGATAGTCAGCTCCGCTCGCTTCGCTCGCTCGCTGAATTATTATTATTATTATTATTATTATTATTATTACTATTATTTTTGCACATGTGTGTGTGTTTGTATTAATGTAGATACTATATGTTCCGGCTACTCGTCCGTCACAGACCTCATTTCTCACACCAATAATGTCACGTTCCCTTGCTGGGGGGCGTATGACATCACTGTGCAGGGAAACATATCTAACCACGCCTTTGTGCTCAAGTCTCACTTCAGTGCTGAGAGTAAGTCTGTCTGTATAGTTGAACATCCAGTGGAATATCTGTTGACTGCCATGTGTCACATCCTGTATCTGTCTGTATAGTTGAACATCCAGTGGAATATCTGTTGACTGGCATGTGTCACATCCTGTATCTGTCTGCCTTTGTTTGCTCCTCTCTCTCTTTCTGTGTGTGTGTGTGTGTGTCAGATATGCTGACCAGTGCTCAAGTCCTCCAATCTTCCGTCCCTCCTGTCATCAGGTCTGGAGGATCCCTGAAACTGAACTTTGTGGCTTACCAGGCCCCAAGGGTAGTGTTTGAAGGGCCCATCATGGTGACTGTCCAGGACTTCAACAGCTCTATCCTTCTATCCACCATTGTGCAATCATCAGGTGGCTCCAGTGTTCAGTTGCAGGTGGTACGAGACTCAGCTGGTCAGGCGATGAAGAATATCGTGATAACTCTGACCAACAACCTGTCCCGCACAGAAGTGCACCAGAGACTCACTCTGGCTGGTGAGGGAATAGCATGGCCTACAGTCAGGCACCACAAGCACGGCCTACAGTCAGGCACCACAAACACGGCCTACAGTCAGGCACCACAAGCACGGCCTACAGTCAGGCACCACTAGCACGGCCTACAGTCAGGCACCACAAACACGGCCTACAGTCAGGCACCACAAGCACGGCCTACAGTCAGGCACCACTAGCACGGCCTACAGTCAGGCACCACAAACACGGCCTACAGTCAGGCACCACAAGCACGGCCTACAGTCAGGCACCACTAGCACGGCCTACAGTCAGGCACCACAAACACGGCCTACAGTCAGGCACCACAAGCACGGCCTACAGTCAGGCACCACTAGCACGGCCTACAGTCAGGCACCACTAACACGGCCTACAGTCAGGCACCACAAGCATGGCCTGGTGCCTGACTGTAGGCCATGCTTGTGGTGCCTGACTGTAACTGAAAGTAATTCCAGTTGCTTAGATTCTATACTTCCTTTTTATGTGTGTATAAGCATTTGTGCATGTCAACCTCTGCAGTGTAAATGAAGGGGATGGGTCAAACTAGAGTCACTGTGGTCTCAGTGCTGGTAAGGTGTGGTCAGCAGATTGAATCTAATATCCTGTATCAACTCACTTGGCTGACTTACTTGCCAATGTCTCAAGATACGAGTGCAGCACTAGTAGTGACTGTGCGGTGCTAGTAGTGACGGTGTGTGATGCTAGTAGTGACGGTGTGCGGTGCTAGTAGTGACGGTGTGTGGTGCTAGTAGTGACTGCGGTGCTAGTAGTGATGGTGTGTGGTGCTAGTAGTGACTGTGCGGTGCTAGTAGTGACTGTGCGGTGCTAATAGTGACGGTGTGCGCTAGTAGTGACTGTGTGAGGTGCTAGTAGTGACTGTGCGGTGCTAATAGTGACGGTGTGCGCTAGTAGTGACTGTGCGGTGCTAGTAGTTACTGTGCGGTACTAGTAGTGACGGTGTGCGGTGCTAGTAGTGACGGTGTGTGGTGCTAGTAGTGACTGTGCGGTGCTAGTAGTGACTGTGCGGTGCTAGTAGTGACGGTGTGCGCTAGTAGTGACTGCGGTGCTAGTAGTTACTGTGCGGTACTAGTAGTGACTATGCGGTGCTAGTAGTGATGGTGTGCGGTGCTAGTAGTGACTGTGCGGTGCTAGTAGTGACTGCGCTAGTAGTGACTGTGTGGTGCTAGTAGTGACTGTGCGGTGCTAGTAGTGACTGTGCGGTGCGGGTAGTGGAGGTGTGTGGTGCTAGTAGTGACGGTGTGCGGTGCTAGTAGTGACGGTGTGTGGTGCTAGTAGTGACGGTGTGCGGTGCTAGTAGTGACTGCGGTGCTAGTAGTGATGGTGTGCGGTGCTAGTAGTGAAGGTGTGTGGTGCTAGTAGTGACGGTGTGTGGTGCTAGTAGTGACGGTGTGCGATGCTAGTAGTGACGGTGTGCGGTGCTAGTAGTGACGGTGTGTGGTGCTAGTAGTGACGGTGCGTGTATGACTGTGTTCTAGTAGTGACGGTGTGGTGCTAGTAGTGACGGTGTGCGTGCAGTAGTGACGGTGGTGCTGGCTAGTATGAAGGTGTCGGTGCTAGTAGTGCCGGTGTGCTTGGCTAGTAGTGACTGCCTAGTAGTGACTGTGCGGGGTCTATTAGTGCCTTGCGGTGCTAGTAGTGTGGGTGTGGTGCTATTAGTGACTTTGCGTGCTGTAGTGACGGTGTGGATGCTAGTAGTGACTTGTGCGGCTGCTAGTAGTGATGGTGTGTGTGGTGCTAGTATGACTGGGTGCTAGTAGTGACGGTGTGGTGCTTAGTAGTCACAGTGGTGCCATTATGACTGTTCGTGCTATTAGTGATTGGTGGTGGGTGCTAGTAGTGACGGTGTGCGGTGCTAGTAGTGACTGGTGCTAGTAGTGACTGTGTGGTGCTAGTAGTGACGGTGTGTGGTGCTAGTAGTGAAGGTGTGCGGTGCTAGTAGTGACGGTGTGGTGCTAGTAGTGACTGTGTGCGGTGCTAGTAGTGACTGTGCGGTGCTAGTAGTGGAGATGTGTGGTGCTAGTAGTGATGGTGTGCGGTGCTAGTAGTGACTGTGCGGTGCTAGTAGTGACGGTGTGGTGCTAGTAGTTACTGTGCGGTGCTAGTAGTGGAGGTGTGCGGTGCTAGTAGTGACTGTGTGCGGTGCTAGTAGTTGACTGTGCGTGCAGTAGTGGAGGTGTGCGGGTCTAGTAGTGATGGTGTGCGGTGCTAGTAGTGACTGTGTGGTGCTAGTAGTGAAGGTGTGTGGTGCTAGTAGTGATGGTGTGCGGTGCTAGTAGTGACGGTGTGCGGTGATGGTGTGCGGTGCTAGTAGTGACGGTGTGCGGTGATGGTGTGCGGTGCTAGTAGTGACGGTGTGCGGTGCTAGTAGTGACGGTGTGCGGTGCTAGTAGTGACGGTGTGCGGTGCTAGTAGTGACTGTGTGGTGCTAGTAGTGACTGTGGTGCTAGTAGTGATGGTGTGCGGTGCTAGTAGTGACTGTGTGGTGCTAGTAGTGAAGGTGTGTGGTGCTAGTAGTGATGGTGTGCGGTGCTAGTAGTGACGGTGTGCGGTGATGGTGTGCGGTGCTAGTAGTGACGGTGTGCGGTGATGGTGTGCGGTGCTAGTAGTGACGGTGTGCGGTGCTAGTAGTGACGGTGTGCGGTGCTAGTAGTGACGGTGTGCGGTGCTAGTAGTGACTGTGTGGTGCTAGTAGTGACTGTGGTGCTAGTAGTGATGGTGTGCGGTGCTAGTAGTGACTGTGTGGTGCTAGTAGTGAAGGTGTGTGGTGCTAGTAGTGATGGTGTGCGGTGCTAGTAGTGACGGTGTGCGGTGATGGTGTGCGGTGCTAGTAGTGACGGTGTGCGGTGCTAGTAGTGATGGTGTGCGGTGCTAGTAGTGACGGTGTGCGGTACTAGTAGTGAAGGTGTGCGGTGCTAGTAGTGACGGTGTGCGGTGCAAGTAGTGACTGCGCTAGTAGTAGTGACTGTGCGGTGCTAGTAGTGACTGTGCGGTGCTAGTAGTGACTGTGCGGTGCTAGTAGTGACGGTGTGGTGCTAGTAGTGACTGTGCGGTGCTAGTAGTGATGGTGTGTGGTGCTAGTAGTGACTGTGCGGTGCTAGTAGTGACTGTGGTGCTAGTAGTGACGGTGTGGTGCTAGTAGTGACTGTGCGGTGCTAGTAGTGATGGTGTGTGGTACTAGTAGTGACTGTGCGGTGCTAGTAGTGACTGCGGTGCTAGTAGTGACTGCGGTGCTAGTAGTGACTGTGCGCTAGTAGTGACAGTGTGCGGTGCTAGTAGTGACGGTGTGCGGTGCTAGTAGTGACGGTGTGCGGTGCTAGTAGTGACTGGTGCTAGTAGTGACTGTGTGGTGCTAGTAGTGACGGTGTGTGGTGCTAGTAGTGAAGGTGTGCGGTGCTAGTAGTGACGGTGTGCGGTGCTAGTAGTGACGGTGTGGTGCTAGTAGTTACTGTGCGGTGCTAGTATTGGAGGTGTGCGGTGCTAGTAGTGACTGCGCGGTGCTAGTAGTGACTGTGCGCGGTGCTAGTAGTGAAGGTTTGCGGTGCTAGTAGTGACGGTGTGCGGTGCTAGTAGTGACTGTGTGGTGCTAGTAGTGACTGTGTGGTGCTAGTAGTGACGGTGTGCGGTGCTAGTAGTGACGGTGTGCGGTGCTAGTAGTGACGGTGTGCGGTGCTAGTAGTGACTGGTGCTAGTAGTGACTGTGTGGTGCTAGTAGTGACGGT
>WLWD01005226.1_pt1 | contig 11401 bp, 9 predicted proteins | sample 6712731 | NCBI WGS metagenome assembly WLWD01 (sample SAMN12718690, study PRJNA576275) | sponge metagenome | isolation source: marine sponge | host: Mycale hentscheli | place: New Zealand: South Island, Marlborough, Capsize Point | collected 2014-11-01
CCTCTGAACCAATACTGTTACTACCAATATTTAGTCTTTGTAAGTTAGTACAAGACTTGAGGGCATTAGCTAATACTTTAGCACCTCTTGAACGAATACTATTCCAACTTATATCCAGTGTTTGTAAGTTAGTGCAAGACATGAAACCATTATCTAGTGCTACAACACCTTCTGAACCAATATTATTCCCCCGAATATCTAGTGTTTGTAATTTAGTGCAAAACTTGAGGCCCTTTGCTAGTTCTATTGCACCCTCTGAACCAATATGGCTTCTTCTAAAGTACAGTTTTTGCAAGTTAGTACAAGATTTAAGACTGGTAGCCAGTGCAACTACATTTTCTGCATTCCATGTAAAATTAGAAGAAATAGTAAGTACCTGTAAATTAACAAAAAGCTTCACGCTTTCTAACGCAACTACTTCATTCTTATACAGGTCCCTTTTCTTGTTATCACCAAATGAAATTCTTTTACAAATAAACTGCAACTCCTTTACATTGGTGAAATTCCGTATTTTTTCTTCACACTTACTTCCTGGTCTACAGTTAATAAAATATTTCATTCGTGTATGAGAAGTGCAACATTCAAGTGCTCTACAATAACTCTCTGGATCATCTGTATCTACTCCTCTAAAGTCACACATCTGTGGAGAGTGTACATTAGTAGAACTGACATAGCCTAAAACAGAAGTAGCTCCTTCTTCTGTAATGCTAGCATTCCAAAGGTAAAGACTGATATCTAAATACCTTACAGCACTGGCTATAGCTATGGCTCCTTCATCTCCAAAGCTATTACATTCTAGATCTAAGTGGACTAAGTCAGTATTTCTCTGTAGACCACTGGTTAATGACTTGGCTCCTCTGTCGTCAATAAAGTTACATTTCATAGACAAGTGCTTCAGATTAGAAATGATGGGAACTAATGCTGTGGCTCCTTCACCAGATATTCTATTGAAATCTAAGACAAGTTTCTCTACTGAATTACATTTTTTAAGAGCTTTAGTGAGTGATGTAATCGTGTCATCTTCAATGCCACAGTTAACTAAATTGAAGGAAGTACAATGAGTGAAGAAACTAAAACTTAAATTTCTTTCGAATTGTAAGTTGGAGCAATCCACTAATTCTGTTTTATCATAATTTAAGCACAAAATATCACCGTTAAAGTGATGCTTTAAAATATTTCTATAATAGCCTTCCTTTGACATTCTTTCCTTCAGATAATAATGCACAGTTTCTATTGTGGACCCAAATTTTAGATTTTTTAACATCTCGCTACAATTGTTGCCAGATCTGAATGGTAGTTGTAATATTATGCACTTTAACTTTGGTAAAGTGACATTTTCTGAAAGTTCGGCAATGGCATTTAGAGATAAGGTAGTCTTTGCTAAATCTAAAACTTCCAATGACTTCATTCTACTCAATAACGAGTTCAGAATGCGACTATTCTTCAGAAATAAAGTGGCTGAATGAAATAAAACAGTTTTAACTTTTTCTAATCCATAATCGATAGTTTGAATTGTATGTTCTACTCCTCTCTTGTAAAGTCTACAAGAATAAAATTCTAATGCTAGAGGATGAGTTGCTTCTGAGATTACATAGCTAATAGCAAAAAAATCACTGGGTGTAAAAGTTTCCTTTCTAAATGAAAGAGTACCTTGTTGTTCTCGATAATCTATTGCAGCATTACAAACTACAGATTGCTGAGATTCAAATGCACGGCGAACTCTGAATAGAGTGTTATGAATAGAGAAATCAAAAGTTACTTGTTTGAAGTTAGACATATCTGCAAGTTCTTCTGTACTTGACCTAACACCAATTATTTCACTTGAACTAAAAACTTGTCCTAAAATATTTTGGTAATAGACTTCGTTTGGAATATTTTCCTTCAAATAATAATAAATAGTATTTAGCTTAGAACCAAACTTTAAAATATTTAGATCATCGCAAATATAATTGCTGGATTTAAATGGTAGTTGTATTTTTATGCACTTTAATTTAGGTAGCGTAATATTTTCTGTAAGTCTGCGAATGACCTTGGGAGATAAAGGAGTCTTTAACAAGTCTAGAACTTCTAATGATTTCATTCTACTCATAAGAGAGTTAAGAACAGGACAATGCTTTAAGAGTAAGGTTGAGGAATGATATAACAAAGTTGTTACTTCCTGTAATCTGTGATTACTTGTTTTAATTAAATGTTCTACTCCGCTTTCCTGCAGTCTACAAGAATAAAATTCTAGTGCTAGTGTTGGATGAGTTGCTTCTGAGATAACATAGCTAATGGCATTGTAGTCACTTGGTGTAAAAATATTCTTTTTAAAAGAAAGACAACTTTGCAGCTCTCTACAATCTATTACAGCATGACAGACTACAGGTTGCTGAGATTCAAATGCACAGTGGACTCTATATAAAGTATCTGCATGCTTAGAGCTGAAAATAGTCTGTACTTGTTTGTGAAATATTTGACTTTGTTGTCCCATCAGACCGCAATAAAATTTCCACACTACTAGCATTGCCGCATTGTCTTTATGCCGGTCTATGATATTGAGTTGCTGGTCTTCAGGCTGACTAAATAAGTGATATGCTGCAAGATACTCTTGGAATGTCAGATGTAGAAAAGTATAATAATCTTGCATTGTGTAAAACATAGCTGCTGAATCTACTGTTACTAGACCAAGAGAAGGACCATCTGAGCCATATTGATCTGACAGTTTAGGGTCTATGTCTTTTCTTTTAAAAACTTGTTTAGAATTTACAGTCATCTTAAATGCTAGTTCACATATCTTCTCAAAGTTATCTCTACATTCTGTGTTTAAATGTTTTAGAGAAGTAGGAGTATCTGAATTCTCGTCTCGCATGATTTTGCGTATAATTGTCAGTAATGTGAAACGTTCATAAATCTCAGTTTCTGTGTTTGGTATATTATCAGCTTCACATTGAGTGTATATATAACATATCATAGCTGCATGAACAGGAAGATAACACATGTGTAGCACATTAATGTGGAGGTCTAGATATTTCTTAAGATGATCTGCTTTGTTTGGTTCCTTCTTAAAATATGTGCTAATGTAATGATCTATCTGATTGCTTTTAAAACCAAGAATTTCAATTCGCATGTCAACACTTACTTTCAATTTTTTATTACCGACTGGACGAGAAAGTACAATGATCATTGCTTTTGAGAGTTTTCTGTGAATTAAGTCATAAATGATATTATCTCTATTGTTATAGTTCTGATATTCATCTAGTCCATCTAGTATAAAGATAGTTTTGTTACCTTGCTGGGATTCTAAACATTTTATTAAATCTCTATCAATTGTATTGTAAAAATATTTCAAAAGCTTTGATAAATTTCTATCTCTCTTTCTTGCATTTAATATTCTGAGAGAGACAAGAAACACAAGGTCTGCTCCTACTAAAATATTTCCCCCTGTACTCCAGTCTCTAATGACTTTGTGAGCTAGAGTAGTCTTCCCGACACCTGGACGACCTTCAACTACTAGTAAAACTCCGCTTCTATACTTGCCAAAACATTCTTTATAACTAATTTTTTCTTTCTTACTTAAAATATCGTCCATGTCTCCTCGCACTGAATAATCGTACTCCTTCAAGATATCTGATTCTCTTTTTATAAGCGCAAGTTCTATAAAGGATTCTGTTCCTACTGGAGGCCATGTATCTTTTGGAACTTCCCTGAGAGAAAAGTATTTGTCTAAGAGACTCTGAATTTTATCAGGATACTCTATTGATACTGATATCTCCGTTGACCTCCCAATACCCTCTACCTCACACACATATCTTCCTTCTATATGCTGACTGGCCATATTCCTGTGGCTTACTAGAAGTATACTGGAAGATGTACCATAATAAGATGTGCCCTCAGATAATGGCTGGCCATCTTTGCTCCACTGATAAGTTACTGGTTTATTGGAATGAACCTGAACTTCAAGGAGAGTGGACTTGCCATAGCCTACAACAGTGTCTAAGGACTGACGTAAAATTCTTGCATGAAAAGTAGGAGATGTGTCTAACCGAGGTCTCTTGAGACTGGGTAAAAGGTCTAGGTTATCAGCAATAGCTGGCAGCTCTACTATAGGCCCTTTCAATATTTCTTTAAATTTTCTAAGAGTAACTGGTTTCAAAAGAGTACCCTCTACGATCCATATATTAAGAATTTTATATAGTTTTATTACAAAGGATTTTTCACCTGAAATCTCTTCCAGTTTGGCAATGGGAACATTCAGAGCAATACCTATATTTTCCCATTTGTGAGCTACACTTGCTAGCTCATTCATAAGATAAGAAATATCTTGTTCTGTAAGTATCCTGTCAGATACATCAGCTTGTGCTGGCTCTTTGTTTGAACCTGCCTCAATATTATAGTACTTTTCACTCAGACACTTAAACAAGTAATCCATTTGATTTTCTCTGTCAAGATTACTTAGCATGGTCAAGAAGACATGGAAAATGGCCTTATCATTACGTACCTCGTCACAGATTAGTTGGAACAGAAACTTCACTCTGAGCTTCAAGTGTACTCTCTGGTCTATGGTGGTAAAGACACTTCTCATATCCTCCGTGATGATGTTACACCGGCACAGTTCGTCCAAAACGCTCGAAACGTCCACTTTTTCCAGTGCGGAGGTCAATTCATCTTTATAAGACATTAGCACACTAAGCTCGCGACTCATCGTCTAGAAATACAGGTTAAGGGAAGCGTGAACTATCTCTGGAACGCACGGGGCAGGGTTAAGACCTCTTGGTAAGCTCACAGGGCTACTTTTCCACTAAAACCACAATGAAGAAGGGGTGTGGACACTAATAGTCTGGCATATCGAGACTTCTCGCAATTAGGTAATAGACTCTGCAACAAGGAATATGTAACCAAATAAGGAAACTCACATAATAGAATATTAATCAAGTAATGTTGATTATAAATTGATATTAGGCAATAATGAATATAGTATATCATGTATGCAGCAAGATGTTTGAAGTGTGATGTTCCTTGAGGTATTGAGGTCCTTTCTCTGAGAACTCTTCCTTTGTAATGAAGCAGGACAGATTGCTATCCTCACTGGCCCACAAAGCTCCGCCCCTCCAACCATCCAGGACTGGGTCTGTTGCTTGCCACACCTTGAAAGTAGACTTGAATGGACGTAGACAGCACAAGTCAGTCTCTACTCTCTCCACAATACTTGGGTATAGACTGTTACCTCCAGTTACAAACACATTCTATAAATAGCACAACAATGACATCATTAAAAATATAGCAACAGTTCAGAACACCAGTGGTTCAAACTCTCAACAGTAGGTTAGTCATCTGCACTCTGAGGATGAACAGCCACACCCTCTAACACTCAGCTCACCTGGACTAGCCTTTGCTGTACGTCTGGTGAGTAGTAGTGAAGAACATAGTCTATGGTCTGAGACACACCTCCCTGGTCCACACCCACCATGGGGGGCTGGAATATCACCTCTGGAACCCTGCATTTATAAACAACAAGCAATCCAGTTTTGACAGAGCTACATATGTACCCGAACAATAACACACACACACACACACACACACAACCACACACACACACACACACACACACACACCTAAACCTTTCCACTCGAAGGACTAGTTGATGAGCTGCTGCTAAGTCAGGAGGAGACAAGTGAGTCTGAACAGAAAATCTAGACACATATTACATGACACGAGATCATAGTAACAGACTGTCAGACAATAATCAGTGGACATTAAAGATCTGGACACAGTCACTACATAGAACACTACTAGAACACAACGAGGCAACCTATTAGGCAGCTGGAAAAGGGTCACACTCAATTTGAAAACGTTTTTTTGTGCTGTGAAAATTTCATATCAATCAGTGTCCAATTCGAAGTATTCCACCATTATTCCCAAATTTAACATTGTTATGACCACAAGTTTGAGTTACCTGATGTAAAAAGGATAATGTTTTTCCAGGATCTTTAAAATGTCTGCCAATTCAGCTTCTTCCTTCTCACTGTCACTGTCATCTGCATGTCTGTCCTACACAGTATGTCATTTAACTATGGGTTCAATTCAGTCCAGCAAGATTTTGTATAAACAGCCAATATATATACTAGTTTAACACATAACACTTAGTCTGGACTCTAAGCATAACAATACCATCACCAATTTCCGCCCTAATTGTAATAAGTTCTCGCTGACTTCACTATTAACACATGTTACATGTTCAATTACTACAATACTATACTAATCCCCCTCCCCTCCCCCTATGCTCATGATCATCCTATGATCTTACTTCAAGTTAGCCCCACCTATCTGATCCTTCTTCAGCACAACTCCTCCCCCAAATACTCAAGATGGGTAAACGGTGGCTAATTTTACATAAATTACATTAGATGTATATTATTTCTCCCTCACAACAATAGCTACAACACACACACACACACACAATCAGTACACCAGTGTCCTTATTTAAATCACCCACTTAAATTACATATAGCATAAGCTATTACACTCACTATAGCAAGATACACATTCCAATCTTCATCATCCATTCCAAACGTGTCTTCCTTGTTACGTTTGCCTTTCTTCACTGTTGCCTCTTCCCCCAAACTACTGATAATACTCTGAGAGGCAGCACTGCGACACTTTCCTAACTCCGCCTTCTTCAGATGATGCTTGCTTCTAATATTTCCTGGTAAAGTAACATAAATAAAAATTAAAAAAAGGTTCATACATACATACTGAAAACCTGGGATTTCCCTCTCCTACCCAAGGGAAGGTCCCCATTAATTTTCATGCTTGAGTTTAAAGTCTATCATCACTTAGTGACCGACGAAAGCAGTGAAAGGATCGCACACACACACACATATACACACACAAATTCTATTGTTGCCGCTAGGTGGTCGTACGCACCTGGCAGAGCCAGGATGCCTGTGCACTAAGCAGGCACTGTGAGCCATACAAGCAAAACTTGCAGGAGAACAGGCCTTTCCTCACAGCAAGTGGTGTGGGCACCCGAAGTCTCACCTGGACCATTGCTGCTTCATGAGGAAAGGCCTTGAGTTTGCACCCCAGCAAATACCAGGTACCCAATCACAGCTGGGTGGACTGGTGGGGCTGGTGGGAGGCAGATGGAAAATTTGATGGAAAAATGCCTAAGTGGGGCTTGAACTCAGGACCTCAGGCCCAGAGCCAAGGACACAACCACTACACCACACAGCCACCACACATCCACACCCACACACAAAGGAAAAAGTAATAGGGTCGAGATGAGGATTGAAATGTAATTCTTTCTGTTTTCCTTCCCTCCCTCATGTGATGATTGGTATCTGGGAGTTCCAGAAAACCACTTTGAGTTTAATTATAATTTGCATGAGAAAAAATGGAACAGCTATAACAGAGAATTTTTGCAATGTTCCCTGATTTTTTTGTTTTAAATATTCATTTAGTAAACAAATAAACACATCTCATAGCATCATGTGTATTAACAATTCCCACTAAAATAATTCCTGTATGAAACCCTACAGGTATGCATACATATCCTATATACTTACAGTCACATACATACAAATAGCCCATGCATATTGCTTGAATTTGTGTCTCATGACTCTCCATCACCAATCAAGTTCTAATAATTTAAAGTTTACTCACCTTTAGTCTCTCCTTGAGACTGTGTAGCCATTCTTCCGACACATGCTCCTCTTCTTGCTCCTGCTGCTGTCCTAGAGTCACTGGCTGTATCTCACCCGACAAACTCCTCTCTAAGGAGGCCAACTTCTCCTGCTCTGCCTCCAACTTGCTCTCTAACTCTGTGATCACCTCAAACAATGCCTACAGTTACACACACACAAAGCCTCAAGTTAGTTCTATGACACCATAATACCATCGTACTGTGACTTTAGTTTTATAGAACAATAAATATACCGTAGGCATACAGTCATATTAATTTGTTAGTACACCTGCCTCTCTGAATTTGGAAGCCAGCAATAAAAATACCAACAACAATAACAACAATAACAATAATATAAATGTTCAATGCAAGAAATAAAGTGCTACAAGGCAAAGCATAATAATAAATAATAATAATAATAATATTAATAATAATAAATACAAGTACCGCTTCACACCATTGGCACTTGATGTAATAACTTTGTTGCAATTTGGAATGCAGTATATTTACAGTAAAACTTCTATTAACGACCACTCTGAGAAGCGACCGACCTCTCTGGAGAGACCAAATCATGCGCCCCCGATTGCAACTACAACAAAAGTACATTTAGAACCTCCGAGAAGCAAACCACCTCTTATTTTCGACCAGCGACCAATTTCTCAGTCCCATATTGCTCAAAATCAAAATAACTACATTCGTCCCACTATGAACGACCAAAGACCACACCCATTGAAAATTTGAGAGATTGCGATCTCGCGTAAGCTGATAAAAAATAGCATACTACACTACTTCTACAGTATCCAATTTTGTCTGGGACAAAAGGTCTTCGCTAAATGCTCGCTTAAAGTTTGATGTTTCTATTTTAATCTTCATCTGAACAAAAGTGCAGGAAATAATGTCCACGGGACAGCAAGTGCTCTAGGAAAAATCACCTGGCTTGCTACCAAAATAAAGACTGGTGTGGTTCGTTGCAAATACTGCCTCAAACAATCCCCTTATTCTGGAAAGTTTTTTTTACAGAAAATTGCATCTCCAGTAGCAGCACATCTTTATCAAAGTGTAGATAAATGTGATGGAGAATAAGCTGTACCAGTAGCCACAAGAAGGTAATTGAGACTTCAGAAAAAAATATTTCTTTGTAACATGCTTGTCATCAGGACACCATTCAGATAACCACAATAAGACATGCATCAAAAAATGAATGTATTTCAATTCAATTTTCCCTAACTCTTTAATGACATTTACAAAAGAACCTCTGAGAAAAGACCAACCTCTGAGAAGAGACAAAAAGTCCCGTCCCCAATGTGGTCACTATTCAGATGTTTTATTGTAGTTCTCTCCTATCCTGCTCTCTTTTTCCTGAGCTCTCTCAGCTTTGTATATTACATTTCTCTTTCTCCTGAGGATCTTCTCCTCCTTCGTCAATCTATCCTGCTCCTCAGTATCCCCATCTTTTATAATAACCTTCATTTCAATGGGCTACTGAGTATAATGACGCTTTACCCATTCAAAAATGCTGACACTTTACCAACTCTGCTAAGCTAATGTACTCTACATCAGTCGTTGTCTGATACACAAGCATGTATCTATCTCTCGGCTATTAACACAAACGATTAAATTTTTTTAAATACTACATATACGTCAAAGGGTTCAGTACTATTAGGGGTGGGGGGGGGGGGGGGGGCATATACTTTGCAATAAGTGGAAAATGGTAGCTGACAGTTTTTGTCACCAACTTCTGGGAGACCATTTAGAATGCATTACAGCAACTTAGCACACAAAAGCTAGGGAACTATGTCACATAAGTAAGAAAGAAATAAGTCATGAGTACCTTAACAGAAGGGAAAACAAAACAAAACAAACAAACAAACAATAGCTATATTCAGCTGCACAGGATACACCACGTACCATCAGAGTACTGCTAGATGCTATCCTGAGGGCTCAATTTCAATATCATTTTGGTGCACACACACACACACACACACACACACACACACTAAAACATTCATTCAGTAGTCAAGTTATGAAGAGAATATAATGTAAGTCTTGTGTGTGTGTGTGTGTGTGTGTGTGTGTGTGTGTGTGTGTGTGTGTGCGGTTGAATGTATTGTAATTACTACTGCTTATTCAATTGTGCTATCCCTGATAGTGTCTTGTTCACTTCTCTCGCTCGATAATCACAATAACTAGCAAGTAACATGTTACACAGTGGTGCTTGATGTACAAACAATTGCAAATTGAGTAGCATAAGATGTTATCATCTTACTGCAGTTCAGCTTATAGTTACATCAGTCCATTTATTTTCTCACTTACTTTCCTTGACCTATACATATACACTTGGCATCTTGACGACACTTTACCATACCAGCTAAGCTTTATTCACACACACCACAAATGTCATTATTATTGCATACCAATCAGTTTGATGATGCTTTACCAACCTGGATCAAACCATGAATTATTCATGAATACACACTGTTGTCATCCTCAGTCGTTGCTACTGACAGACAAGACTAATAATAATAGATAATAAAAGGTTTATATGACGGTTAAAGTGAAGACTTAACTGAGGCTACTGATGCACACAAATGGGAAGATAGGCGCATGGGCAAGTACTAAGCAGCCGCATGGGTACTCGCCTACTAACAAAGAAGTAGCTGTGAAGCTCCCACTCACCTACCCATACCATCGAGGGTAGGAATGTGTATTAAGATAATGAGGAGGAAATCACATAGTCAGGGAGTGAGATTAACCTCACTCACTATGAAGGGGATTGGGGTGGGCAGAGGTGAAACCCCGCCTATTACCCCCAAGTGGAGCAAGATTAATAGAATGAGGGGGGTATGGCTTTGGGCAGAACCCCAGCCTAGGACCCAACCTGCCAAACTGGGGAAGGTCCTGAAGTTAAAAGATTTAACAAGGATTTACACAGCTATGAATTACAGTGCTATAGCTATGTGCATTAACCATTCCCACCTCACTATCACACATGTGTTACCATATCATTACAGCCATTGCATACACATGTACATGTATTCCAAGAAGCTACAAAGCATGTACCTGGTTGAATGGTAACTGTATGACCCTGTAATCCAGAGCAGAGTTCTCTGAGGGTGTGGCCCACTTGTCCAGCTCCTCCCCATAGTGGGTGGCGAGATAGCAGTGATGTTTGAATATTTCTTTGGCCCGAGACAATGTCACGTGAGTCTGTAGGTCTGGATACTTGAGTTGAAGAAGACGCTGCATGTACCCCACAGTCTGCATACCTCCTAGATTAATCCTATTCATATAAACACATACATCCACAGATGATAACAAACCACTAGTTACTCAATCTCCCCACAAATTCATAATGCCCACAAGCTATGCAACACACTATGTATATCATATCCAATAACCTTATAGTTCATATAACATTTTATTAGGTACTGAACAGAGCCTGATAACTGTTGCCACATGGAAAATGCATTAAAGTAAACAGGATGTGGCTTAGGGCAATATTTTTCCATATCACCTGTGTTCATAGTTATTACGTTGGGTTATTACGTCCCCCTAGGTAAATTTCTTGTTACCAAGGTATTCGCACATGAGCAGTACCTAATAAATTTATTATCCATTGGATACCCGAGAATATCACTCGTCTGATTGGCGGTATTTACGCTCGTGCCTGCGGCACTCGCGTAAATACTAAGCCAACAGACTCATGATATTCTCCTGTATCAAATGAATAATATATAT
>WLWD01005217.1_pt1 | contig 11347 bp, 5 predicted proteins | sample 6712731 | NCBI WGS metagenome assembly WLWD01 (sample SAMN12718690, study PRJNA576275) | sponge metagenome | isolation source: marine sponge | host: Mycale hentscheli | place: New Zealand: South Island, Marlborough, Capsize Point | collected 2014-11-01
TCCTCCAGTTGTCCTGGACTAGTGTGGCTCATCCTCCAGTTGTCCTGGACTAGTGTGGCTCATCCTCCAGTTGTCCTGGACTAGTGTGGCTCATCCTCCAGTTATCCTGGACTAGTGTGGCTCATCCTCCAGTTATCCTGGACTAGTGTGGCTCATCCTCCAGTTATCCTGGACTAGTGTGGCTCATCCTCCAGTTATCCTGGACTAGTGTGGCTCATCCTCCAGTTATCCTGGACTAGTGTGGCTCATCCTCCAGTTATCCTGGACTAGTGTGGCTCATCCTCCAGTTATCCTGGACTAGTGTGGCTCATCCTCCAGTTGTCCTGGACTAGTGTGGCTCATCCTCCAGTTGTCCTGGACTAGTGTGGCTCATCCTCCAGTTGTCCTGGACTAGTGTGGCTCATCCTCCAGTTATCCTGGACTAGTGTGGCTCATCCTCCAGTTGTCCTGGACTAGTGTGGCTCATCCTCCAGTTGTCCTGGACTAGTGTGGCTCATCCTCCAGTTGTCCTGGACTAGTGTGGCTCATCCTCCAGTTATCCTGGACTAGTGTGGCTCATCCTCCAGTTATCCTGGACTAGTGTGGCTCATCCTCCAGTTATCCTGGACTAGTGTGGCTCATCCTCCAGTTATCCTGGACTAGTGTGGCTCATCCTCCAGTTGTCCTGGACTAGTGTGGCTCATCCTCCAGTTGTCCTGGACTAGTGTGGCTCATCCTCCAGTTGTCCTGGACTAGTGTGGCTCATCCTCCAGTTATCCTGGACTAGTGTGGCTCATCCTCCAGTTATCCTGGACTAGTGTGGCTCATCCTCCAGTTATCCTGGACTAGTGTGGCTCATCCTCCAGTTATCCTGGACTAGTGTGGCTCATCCTCCAGTTATCCTGGACTGCTATGCACAGGATTGGATGTTCATAAAGTGGTTCAATTCTTGCTGCTTGAAAGTAGTTCCCTGCTCTGATTCATGGCTTCTCTTTTCCTGTTGTGTTTGTATTTACTCCGCATACATACCAGAAAGGATTGAATAAAAGCACTAGAGTAGAATGAGGGGTTTCACGTCACGTGCTACTAATATGCCACATATATGTCCATATATCACACAGAGTATTGGCTCAAAAAGTTGTAATTCAGATGGGACTTGTTGATTTAAAGGGTGTGGTTTAGTCAAGGGCGTGTGACTTATTCCAGGAAATGCGGCATATCCACTGGCTATAGTCCTGCACATACTCTGTCTGGTAAGGAGAACCATCAGTTGCTATCAAGAAAATGTAATTCTTTCAATGTTATAAATGAGGTTAATTTTGACTGGGAAGAAGGAGTAGGAGTAGGGGGGAGTGACAGGTGGCGTGGCTTGTTCAGTCCATTACAGTGACATATTTGGATCCTAGTAGCAGTCTCCAATTATACATTCACACATTCTACTCCTGCAGCAAACCACAGGGAAATGGGCCATGGCAGGCAAAACAAGTCTATGATGTGGTCCAGTTAGTCCATTGATGCTGAGTGCCGGCACACAATGCTTGAACTAGCAGCTCATCACAGCACAAGAGAGCAATATAGCTAGATAGAGTGTATTTCCTGTATGTAACATAACTATCTCCTACACCTCAAAAAAACTAAAACAAAAATCAACAACAACAACTTGGAATTAATTAATGAATGGTTGTTTGTGGTACTTCCACCTGGTAAACTAAGAGTGCTAAATAGTCTTGACTCATAGAGTACAAAGGTCAGATGTAGGTGTACCTCTTGTATGCTAATCTACTTTAGTGCACTGGCAAGAGATCAGCCACACCTATACTGCGCCAGCCAAACCCTGAGTGACTGCTGCTCAAAAAGACTATAAGATTACCGGAAGAACGAACATCTTCATAAAATACACAATCCACTGGTGACAAGAACACTCATTTAGTGAATACAAACACATGCACCCACTTCACAAGTTAATTAGCCGACATGTAACAATGTCCATATACCTACACACATCATCTGTGAGGAAGATAGAATGGACGACAATCCAATTAGGTGTCGTCTAGTATGAGATATTAGCTATACTAATGGAGTCATGGTGGACTGTATCCACAGCTAACACTGATCAAATAAAAAGAAGCACTTAGCCATGTCAGCAAGCAGTAAGGTTCATATCACCAATAACCTTGTGTCATACTTGTACCTGAGAAAGGTGCTCATCTAACCTTAGTCACTAAAGAAAGATGTGATGTTAGAGACTGAAGAACGCGTGATGTTAGAGACTGAAGAACGCGTGATGTTGGAGACTGAAGAACGCGTGATGTTAGAGACTGAAGAACGCGTGATGTTAGAGACTGAAGAACGCGTGATGTTGGAGACTGAAGAACGCGTAATACTAGAGACTGAAGAACACGTGATGTTAGAGACTGAAGAACGCGTGATGTTGGAGACTGAAGAACGCGTGATGTTGGAGACTGAAGAACGCGTGATGTTAGAGACTGAAGAACGCGTGATGTTAGAGACTGAAGAACGCGTGATGTTGGTGACTGAAGAACGCGTAATACTAGAGACTGAAGAACACGTGATGTTAGAGACTGAAGAACGCGTGATGTTGGAGACTGAAGAACGTGTGATGCTAGAGACTGAAGAACGCGTGATGCTAGAGACTGAAGAACGCGTGATGTTAGAGACTGAAGAACGCGTGATGTTAGAGACTGAAGAACGCGTGATGTTAGAGACTGAAGAACGCGTGATGTTAGAGACTGAAGAACGCGTGATGTTGGAGACTGAAGAACGCGTAATACTAGAGACTGAAGAACACGTGATGTTAGAGACTGAAGAACGTGTGATGTTAGAGACTGAAGAACGCGTGATGCTAGAGACTGAAGAACGCGTGATGCTAGAGACTGAAGAACGTGTGATGTTAGAGACTGAAGAACGCGTGATGTTAGAGACTGAAGAACGCGTGATGTTAGAGAATGAAGAACGCGTGATGTTAGAGACTGAAGAACGCGTGATGTTAGAGACTGAAGAACGCGTGATGTTAGAGACTGAAGAACGCGTGATGTTAGAGACTGAAGAACGCGTGATGTTAGAGACTGAAGAACGCGTGATGTTAGAGACTGAAGAACGCGTGATGCTAGAGACTGAAGAATGTGCCAGTGTTTCTTGGTATTTGAGCAATGTTTATGCATCCATACATGAGCCAAAACGAGCCAGATGTGTAGGAAAAGGTAGGATGCCACAAGTCATTGTCTAAACTCTAACATACATGTATTATTACTCTCCCATACAGATACACTGATATAACATATCACATTACACCTGGATAACAATGTATTAATTTATTGGGTTCACAATGGTTCACACACACACATACACACACACCACCATCATACAGCACACCATATCATGCAGCACACACACACTTCCTGTGATTCAGTTTCATAATTCAAATCTCTATGTTTGGAATTTAAGAATAAGTTAGTAATTCTCTTCATTGGAAATGAATCTGCTCGCATGCCTGCCACCCCTGGCACTAAAGATTCCCTTACTTTCCCTGGAAGGAGGTCGATGGACATGTCCATTGGAGGATTGATTATCCACTGGAGAAGATGCTTCACAACCAGGAACATTCTTCAGACAACAACAACAACAGGAATAACTAATAATAATAATAATAACAATAATAATAATAATAATAATAATTCAGTCATTCTCGGCTGAAATAATTATCATAGGAATTTTTTCTCTTTTTAACAGCCAATATTTTTAATTATAACTTAACCTGAGGTCGAACTCTCTGTGGTGATATAATAACACAAAGTAAACAGCAAGATTTCTGGAGGGCACGCTTATGTTTATTATGTCCTGGAGGGTGATTTGCACGCAGCATGGACAGCTAGCATCCTGGAAGCTCTAAACCTATATCTCTGTTAAACTTGTTATCTGGTGTTATCCGTATGTGTAGAGCTTCCTTGATCTTCAACTCCCGATTCTTACTGGCTCTGTCTACAACTCTTACCTCTTCCCATTTAATGGGGTGATGCTGCTGCCAAGCATGTTCAGCAATGGCTGAAACTTTCTCATCACCTCTCTTACAAGCATCCTGATGTTCTTTTACTCTCTGCTCAAACCTTCTAGTTGTTTCACCTATGTATGCTTTACCACAACTGCAGGGTATACTGTACACTATGGATGACTCTGTGGTAATAGGTATAGTATCTTTGACTTTAGTAAGATGTGATTTTAGTGTCTTACCCGACTTAAATGCTGTTTTGATGTCAAAGTCTCTACACACTCTCTGAATGCTCTCACTCAATCCTGCTATGTACGGAATAGTAAGAATCAAACCTTTCTCTTGCTCAGTATTTGTGTGATCTTTAGAAGGTAACTCTTTAGAACCTGCCCTAATGGTTGCGTTGTCATAACCATTACTTTGAAGTACTTTGTGTAGGTGTTTAACTTCTTCCTTCAAGTTTTCACTCATATTAGTTACCCAGCTCTCTGATACAAGCCTCTCACTACTCCTCTCTTTACATGGTTAGGATGATGAGACTTAAAGTGAAGGTATCTATCTCTGTGTATGTAAGTTTTCTGTACACAGTGGATGTAAGCATACCATCACTCTAACTGTGGAAACCCATGGCTGCTCCATCTACTTGTTCATAACAGTTCCCGTTGTACCTAAAGTAAGTTGACCTAAGGCAGACCTCTAATAATTGTGTGATGCACTCAGGAGATAGACGTGTCCTTTAATCTAGACTCTCATCATTCTGGAGCTTATCTCTGATCACAGATACTGCCTCATCTATTGGAACATTGGTGAACAGGGAAGACACATCTCACCATCATTTCGTCAGATCTCAAGCATACACTATTAACTGTTTGCACGAAATAATAATAATAATTGGCGAGCGAGCGAGACACTTACAGGGGTAACACAATTGAAAATCGAGGATGTTTGTTTATTTACATATATGTTCGGACGTACGTATGTCATTTTGTACTTTGACCTTCTCGTATTTTTGTGTTAGCTCGTTCGACCCGTCCCAAACTTCACTAAACGGAATTCTCCGGTTTAGCGATCATTACCTGTATCATCCTAAAAATTGTATTGTTTACCGCTCTGAATTCTTAGTTAAAACTCAAAAACTTAACAGAGTTCCATTTCTATTCGAGTTAGTGGCGGTGGTAAGTTAATACGCTATTTGTCACAGTTATAAGCCCTACTAAACAGTATTTGCTTGAAAATTCTTTGTCCACTAGAGTAACAATGAAGGTAAGCCTTGTGTAGGTATGTTCAGTTGTGTGAAAGTATTGTGCCTTTACTTAGCTAAAGAATATCACAAAGAAAACGTGTAAATAATGATACTTGTTTTTGTTGCTTTTTTTTCAATTCTAACTGTTGCAGGGAGTGGTTACTATGGCATTGAGTCCCCTTTTAAACTTGACTTTTTTTTAGTAGCTTGAGTGTTGAAGTTAAAATTAATCGTTTAACAATAGTGTAGTTTTAGGCTCGCTCGCCATTTGTGCTCAAAGCACATCACTAGTAATACAGTTGCCATACTTCTCTTCGCTCCTCCCTCCCTCCTCCTAGGATATACACACCAGTGTGGTCATTCCATTCCCATATGTATTCTTAACCCTTCTTCTCGCCTGTCCTACCTTTACCAAAATGGCTGATATGGTCCTCTGTCCAATGAGAGCCTTATCCCTGAAGAGATCAATGCGGAACTTGTCCCTGACGTATGGTGCATTCCCGGTACTTGCTGTACGATGCCGCACAACACTGCAGACAAACAAACAACAATGTATATATATATATATACAGAGTGATATGGCTAGATATTTCACTGTCAGGCTTTATTTTCACTCACCTTTGGCTCGTGAAAATAAATTAGCCTGCTCGTGAAATATTTCACCATATCACACTCTGAATCATGTAATAAGTATTATATATATATATATTTATTGCAGCTTTGATATTTTTACTTGAATATTTCCGCATCACGCGAGCGTTCTGTATTCTCCCATATTGTACGGTTTATATTGTACGGTACACTACGCATGCGCGTAGCGAGTAAAATCAATGAAAATTGAATTGTAACCGGTTGAGAAAAAATATCAAGGCAGCAATAAATCACTTATCACACTCGTCGTACAATATGGGAATGATATTTTACTCTCACGCCACATTTTCACTCGCCTTTGGCTCGTGAAAATATTTTGCGTGCTCGTAAAATATTTTCCCATATTGTACTCTGACTCGTGCTATAAGTATTATATATATATATATATATATATATATATATATATATATATATATATAATTGTACTGATATCTTCACACTATTGTATATTTATGGGCAGGTAGTCTGTTGCCAGGAAGACGGTAACATTCCAACATAAAATATTGTCTGCTGTCCTGGTTTACTGGTAACTCTAGAGGTCCAGGAACTTATACTGGTTTAGAAACTTGTCCTGGTCTGGGTACTCTTTATGATCTAGGTACTTATCCTGGTCTGGGATCCTAGTCTGGGTACTTATCCTGGTGTAGCTACATGTCCTGGGCTGGGTACTTATTTCAGTCCCGTATTTCTACGGGTCAGGTACGTATCCTAGTTGTTGTTTATATCCTGGGTATTTGTTTTGGTCCAGCCACTCCTTACTCTGGTCTGGGTACTAATCCTAGTCTGGGTACTAATCCTAGTCTGGGTACTAATCCTAGTCTGGGTACTAATCCTAGTCTGGCTAATCCTAGTCTGGGTACTAATCCTAGTCTGGCTAATCCTAGTCTGGGTACTAATCCTAGTCTGGGTACTAACCCTAGTCTGGGTACTAATCCTAGTCTGGGTACTAATCCTAGTCTGGGTACTAATCCTAGTCTGGGTACTAATCCTAGTCTGGGTACTAATCCTAGTCTGGGTACTAATCCTAGTCTGGGTACTAATCCTAACCAAATTAATAATAATATAAAAGCTGTGCAAACTCCGTAAGAGTGTAGAGGAGACATGGGAACTGGCCATCAAGCAAGGAAGCAAACATTATTGGACAAGAGACAGTGCTAGGAAGTTTATCATCCATCACATCTCAGGTCATGTTGATAAGATAGAAACTCACTTCTCCCTTCAGCTAATGGGACCTTAGTGAAGTTCCCAGCAACTAGAAACCTTTAAAACCAGCAAGTTTTGATTCAACAGTCTATGAATATCATTAATGGTAGTTTATTTCCACAGGCCTACTGCTGCTGTATCAACAATGAATTTAGTAATTTTTATTGACACAGCAAAACCACTAAGATTGTAAACTTCCAGTGATGGAGGAGATTGGTACAGTGATAAAAATATGAATTATGCATTTATAAACAGATGGCCTCAGGTGAAACTCAAAGGAAGCCAACTCAAAGAATATGCACAAATATGCAAGTGTGCAGGGGTGGGGAGGGGGTGTCGTGGTAGTATCATCTCGGTTGAGTCTGCGATATGAACTATCACGGTCAAGGTAACATAAAAGGTGGAGTTGCTCACTGTCATGTCATGGTGTTACGACCATTAACAAAAAGTGATGTTATCTTGTCACCATAGCTTACGGTAAAGAGAAAAACAACTTCCTTATTCACATGAATTCACCCAAACAAACTGCTGCTTTGTAGTTCATGCTCACTTTCACTCTATGAATATACAATAGTGAAGCTATTTATTCCTACATTTTACAGTGGAGAGAGAATGTGGGTAAGGGAGTGGCATGGACATGCATTGGCTTATCTTACATGTCCACACAGCACTTGGCCTTGATACTGCCACTGGACTCCATCACTGCATAATGGTCTGGGGCAGTACAAAACACTGCAATCAAATAATAAAAATAATAATTACATTGAGGAATATTGATTACTAACTTAAATGCCTTCTGCACTTAAAAAAGTAGCTAATATTTTTAATACTTGCCTTCATATCGAATTCCAAAAGAAAATAGATTGGATATTTGCAGCACTTGTTTATGGGAGTTCTTATCTGACTCTACGAACTGGAGCTCTTCTGGGAACACGAACACAGCTAAGGACGAGGCTGGAATTTCTCGAAGCTTATCTGGTGGCGAGCCGCCGGTGGTGGAGAACGTATTCCAGCTCGACATAGGCTATTCGGCTATTACTGTAGAAATAGAGGAGAGGCTAGAAGAAATCAGGAACTTCGGAGTACTTTTAAAGTCATCACGATGTTCTCCTCAGCCGGAAGGTCCCCGCGTTCGAGAGTCTGCGGCACTTTTCTCACTTATTGTGACAGACAGACAGACAAGTCACTGTCAATTTGGCCATCCTCCTTTGTTTACGTTTTTTCAAATAGGCGTGGCAAAGGCAACCGGAATTCACGTGCGCACAAATTAAAATAGTTTAGTGCCAATGAATAGTGTTAATTTCAGGCGGAGCGTAAATCTGTTGAGTTGGTTGAGCAAAACCTGTACTTGAAGCTTGTTTTAACCTTTCCGGCGGTTTATTTTACTGCTCGTAGTATTGCTTATTGCTTTACTGCCTATAGCTACCGCACTGAAGTACTAGTTTCTGTAGCGTTTAGTTTGTTGACTTAGCAATGGCCTCCATTGGAGCAACCTTGAAGAATTTGGTGAAGAGAAGGCCAAAGATGGACTCCATCGACGAAGAAGACTCCGATGCGCCTTTGACGCCCAAAAAATTTGAAGAAAGCTTCTTAAAAGGTTAGGCAGTTGTGTAGAATGGAGTTCTGTGTGTGAAGGGGAAGTGAGTGAGTTATTTGTGGTTGTATGTCATTAGTTTATGCTAAAATGACTACTACTGTGCTTTGTTTTGCGGTGTGCTGATGTTGGTTAAAGCTGTAAGGATAAATTGTAGAAAAAAGAGACTTGCTGGAATATTTGTGTTTTACGAGATGTAATTGATCTGGTTCTTGCATATGTAGTTCAAGAGAGTGCAAAAGATTCACTTTTGTTGAAGAGGGTTACTGAAAGGCTTGGAAGGAATTCCATGAAGTGCTTGTATAGTTACTGAGTGTATGAATGTTCATGTTTACAACAACTTATGACTTGTGCTTGACTGTGTTTCTATTCGAGATGCTTGGGGTAGCTTACCAGGAGAGAGAAAGCAGTAAAGCAAGTTTTATGTTGTATTGCAAGTTTTATGTTAAGGTACTTTTTAATTATTTGTGTGTGTGTGTGTGTGTGTGTGTGTGTGTGTGTGTTGTGAATTTGCATGTGTTTTATGTTTGCGTGTTTTTATGTTTACTTGTGTGTTTGGTAAGCTAGTGAGTTTGCTTGTGTGCAATGCACACTAAGTATTTGAAATTAAAGTGTGCGTTAATTTTAAAAGTTGTTTGAGAATTAGTGTGTGTGCTTGTATGTGCATGTGTGAGTGCATATGTAGGTGTGTGTGTGTGTAGGTGCGGCTTGTGTGTGTGTGTGTGTGTGTAGGTGCGGCTTGTGTAATATAGCACCTCTATATTTGGGGAGCCAGTGTTTGTGTAGGCTTGTATCCCTGTGGAGTTTGGGATTACCGATACCTTAGCTATGAACACGCCCCCATAGCCCCAGCAGGATTACGATAGTGGTCTGAAATATCAGTGCATCATATCATTCACTACATGAGTGGCAATAGAAGCACGGTCCAACCTAATACAGCTTTCTGATTAGAGTGGCTGTGCAGCTTAGACTGCATGTGTAGCTGAGGGTAGAGTATCACCAATATAGTTCTTAGTGTGGGTGGGTGGGAGGTTTCTGTGGAGGTGTGAGACAGCGGTGAGGGACGCATGCTAGTGGTGTGAGACATGTGCTGGTGGTGTGAGACATGTGCTAGTGGTGGGTGTAGGTATAGTAGGACCAGTTGAGGAACTGGATTTTTTACGTGTAGTTAAAGAAAATTTTTTATTTTAATTTTGGTGAAAAGTGAGTCATTGGTCTATGCACTAGTTAAAAAAGTTTGATGACCGTGTTTTATGAAGATGTTTATGTATTGCATTGTAGGAATTTTGAAGAGATTTAATAGACTCTGAAAGATAAGACTTTGGCTACACTAATGCGTGATGTGGTTGGTTGGTACACGCTCGCCTCTAGCATGTTGCGAATAAATAATCTATAGGCGTCCATTTGGGGGGCCATACCATTGCCCTGTCCCACATCTCTTTTTGATTTTGATTTTGTGGTATGTTTGTGTGTAAAAGCTGTGAGTATATGCATCGTGTTTGGGTAGCTTTGATGGTGCGTGTGTGGTTGGTTAGAAATTAATTTCACTCCCTTTGTCACACTTTGTCAGACTTACTGTAGTGTGTGTGTATGTGTTTTATCACTAATGGTAGGGTGTCAATGCTAGATAAGCATATTGATGCTACTGGACCGACCAGCTTTGACTGAACAGTAACCGTCATCTTAAGAAAGTCCTTTATTGACCTAAAGGAGAAGTTTTCGGGGCTAGGGAGATGTTATTTAGGCTGTCTTAAATTGTGTGTGTATGTGTGTGTGTGTGTGTATGTGGTGGTGTTGCTGCACTTATGGGCTGCACTGGTGGAGTTTCTATGTTGTCTGGGTGGCGTTCAGAACCCTCAATTAGAAAATGGACTGGATGGCTTTGCTTGTGTACTAGAAAAAATGTTTGCTGTTGTTACTATGGCAAGATGGGTAGCCTGTGTGTGTGTGTGGTTGGTAGATGAGATGTTACAGAACTGGTGTAGCCATGTTTGAAGCAAAGCTGGGCAGCAAATGGAGTAGGTATCAGAATGGAACAGGATCTGGGTGCAGGAGAGGTTGCTTTAGTTACTCCTGCTAGTCTCTCCAAATTAATACTGCTAATATTATTAATTGTAATAATAATAAACTCGGCTTTGTCATTCCTCACCATAAAAATATTACCCTTGTGTATCAGCACTTAACACTTTGCATAACGCATTTCTCTACTTTTTATTTTTATAATCCTGGAGTTAAACTAACAATATCGGTATTCTCAATATACAGTGAAGATCATGACCTGATGTGTTTGTTGGGATATGTCACCCCAGAGGGGTGTGGTTTTCCTTAGAGGATGGAAGGGTGTAAATGAGGTACTGGTACCCGGAATTTGTTATCCCTTTCTAAGTTGTTGTAATGAGTGGTAATCTGACTGCAGTTGAGTCAGGTAAATCAAGTAGGTCTGCCCACAGCCCTCATGCTAATTGTTTTATTAACCAGTGCCAGTGATGGGGACCCTTAATTAATTACCTCACAGATTTGGCGTTTAAAAGCAGCTCATTAGCTACTTGAAAAGCAAGCTGTTGAAGTGTGTTACACACAAGTAGCTGAGAAGAACTGGTTGATTAATCTTTCAAGTATTATTGTTATTGTTATAGTTTTTTTGCTTTTAATGTAATAAAGGTGTTGCTAT
>WLWD01004996.1_pt1 | contig 11327 bp, 6 predicted proteins | sample 6712731 | NCBI WGS metagenome assembly WLWD01 (sample SAMN12718690, study PRJNA576275) | sponge metagenome | isolation source: marine sponge | host: Mycale hentscheli | place: New Zealand: South Island, Marlborough, Capsize Point | collected 2014-11-01
GTAGTTCCTGTAGTCCTTCCGTGAAGTGGCCGGTCTCAGACTCGAACGCAGCACCACTCCACTGAAATCCCTGGACGCTCGTTGTCCACAACTACAAGTGATCCTCGGTCCGTCAACACCACAGTCAGACTCTTGTATCCTAGCATTCCCGATGGCTCCTGCTTGAAGCACCGCCGCTGTCACCATTTGTTGAGGCCTCCTGACTTGCTTGCGCTCTGCCCGGCCCTCACTGGTACCCGCTGCCACCAGGTCTTCCCCTTTCCTTCCTCCATGCCACCTCCCCTTCTCCTTCTTATCCTTTCTCCCACGCTCCCTCCCTTCACTAGAGGCTTGGGCTTTAATAAGAAACAGATAATAGACGCATACATACAAGAATGAGAAAGTCCCCAGGTCACTCCGACCTGCTCACTAAATAGACTATCATACCACAAGGAAACCACACCCACACCGGAGCTGCATAGTCCCTGTATTGGCACACATACGCACACATACGCACACATACGCACACACATACACATGATTAACACTTACCAGTTCCCACACAAACAATCAACTAGTCAAGCATGACATAAAAATGAATAATACACACACGACGATTAATGTTCATCCGGTGAAGGGCCGGCCTCCACAGAAATGTTGCTAAATATTGCCATGGGACTTCGTAACATGTGCAGGAGCATCAGTAGGAGAGGGTACATGTATGCAGTGTTGTTTTGGTAGATTCCAGACTTTCTTAGTTTTAGTTATTCATACTAAAAAATATCTTGAATGCTTAGTTTTAGTTTTTTCCCAAATTCTCCCTGAAGATTAGTTAGTTTTTAGTTTTTCTTCAATATCATGTAGAAGATTTAGTTAGTTATACTATCATTTGACTTAGTTTAGTAAATTTACGTTGTCTCTCAAATTCTTGAATAACGAGACTCCTTAAAGAAAGTAGTACTGGTAGTTTTCCCAAATAACTTCAAAAATAGCATATTTCTATGAAATCTTAGGTAATATAAATAAAGTATGATATATTTTATATAGTTTAGAGAATAATTACTTGATAGCATATTTATACCTTTATTAATAATGATATAATTCAAGGTGAATTGTTTACAATAAAAATTGCTAGTTTTAGTTTTTGTCATCCGCTCTCTGTTAGTTTTAGTTATTATCGAATTTACTGTCTTCTAAAATATTTAGTTTTAGTTCTTTCATGTTCTCTACAACTTAGTTTTAGTTATTCTTACCAAAAGTAAAATACCCCAAAACTAAGGGGTTTTGGTTTTAGTTTTAGTTAACTAAAACAACACTACATGTATGACCAAGACAAAAAGAGTAACACTTACGCAAACTGAAAAGAAGACGTAATATATGTATCCAAAACTCCATACAGCTTTGCTGAATTAGCTGAAACTTATATAACTGTTCGGGATCAGCAAGCTCCCTTGAACAAGCCTCTACAGCAAGTTCCCCTGATCCAGCCAGCAAAGAAACATAAACTTTGTCACCCTATAAATTTGTATCACTTGTACTAATTTTTGTTTACATTTGCGTGATGCTCATGCAAGCTTCTTTGGTAGAGTCTACAATGGTGGCATTGTATCCGTCTTCCCTTCCCTAGACTTGTGCAACTCATCACTATAGTTATGTTAGGGAAGGCTTGGGTTAATTCTGGGCCTTCGAACTTTAAGCTTGATTGCCCGCAGCTCGAGAAAGTTACGCCCCCTTGAACAATGACAAAAAAGTGACAAACATAATGAAATGTATGTAGTACTTGAACAAAAGGGGAGCTTTTGTGGGAAAGGAGGGGGACTTTTTCTTTGAAGGGGGAAGAAGGGAAGTCCCAGTCCTCTCTCTCTCCCTCCCTCCCCCCCTCCCCCTCCCTCTAGTGGGTGAAGTGGTCTAGATATTCTTACAATTTTCACCGTTAAACCATTGGTATCATCTCAAAGTGTATAACCCCACCTTCTAAGGATAATCCCCCCTCCCCCCACTCAGCAAACATTTCTGTATCGATCCCAGATATGTATAGTGCAAGGCATAACATTGCAGCTAGCCTTCATCTCAGAATGTTTCTGAGAAATGTTCTGCTTCAATATACGTATATTCTCTTGTAAGGTCTACTGCTGCATGACTACTCTCTCATTCCCATGTACACTGAACTAGTCTGAAACAATAATTGTACAAGTTATGGTGCATTGGACCAGCTGGTCCAATAAAACTAATGCTAACCACCACACTAGGTTACATTTGAAATGTTGAAGTTAAATATTAATCATGTTATTACTAACTATGTTGTTTAAATAGTTTGTTTATGTTGTGCGCTAGTGTTGCTTCGTAGAAATGGCTCTTGGTTGAGATCCGCTCAGGACGCCCACTTCCTGTCGTCCGCCAGCAACGACCCACTCAAGTCTCCCTGCTCCCTCCCTCCCCACAGTCCCGGTCACATCTTGAAGCCAGCTAGACTCAGAGTCACACAACACCACTCAGACACAAACCAACAGCACAACTCTGACCTTACACAGGACAGTCAAGGGAGTTCAAGAAACCATTATCAATCAAGAAACCATTATCAATCGAGAAAACGATTAGTATTGAATAAAAGTACATCAGATCCTCAATCTCCGAATCTCCAGCCACACTGTAATGAAAGATGTGATTTTCCGTCCACACCTAATGGTGTGGGAAGAACTGGTATGTGTGAAGGCAAGAGAGGTGGTGTGTCTGGGAGGGAGGAGTCGGTCAGATGGTGCAGATCTTGCTCCTGGATTACTATTTCTGTGCTAGTGATAATGTTTCTGAGTTTATGTCTGAATGTCTTATTTGTCATGTTGTTTTTATCATTACTAAAGTTGGATTAAAATTTGTAAACTCTCTAAACACTCCCTGCTTGACTTCATAGTTACTTCCTCACTCCTGACAATTTCATCACATCTTGATGAACTCTCCAACTTTGGTAGGCATTTCAACAGGTAAAGGGTTAACAAGTGAAAGGAAATTGGACTGCTATGTAACCAGCACAGTCAGGGTGCAGCGAGTCCAAAATAAGTCTTAATGTGTTCCTATAAATCTCATTGCAGTGAATGAGAAAATGCTGACTAGAGATGTCAAGCAGAGGATTCAGTGGGTTAAATGGCGAGGGGTGGGGTATAGACAATTGCATCCATACCCTCACAATATGGCTATGGATTAGAACATAATACAGTTTTTATTGATGGAGAGTGTTTCGGTCCGTGGACCTTCTTCAGCTGTACCGAACGGACCAAAACATTCTCCATCAATAAAGACTGCTATGTTGAACTAATCTGTAGTCATTTAAGTTAAAGTTTAAATTTATAGCAATGAACCTCTACGATATACCCTCACAATATGCAAACAATTTTCGTTGTACACAGAGTCATACACACTGCACTCCAAAAGTCAAACACTATTACATCAGCCTTAGGCTACTAATAGTTAGGCTACTAAGCTTGTTGGCATCTTTTTTTTTTTTTCTTTTTTTTTTTTTTTCTGAAGAAGATGGTTTTGCTACCCTTTAGATATGGAAATATATTAGTAACTGTGGTAACTCCTCTAGTTGCTATTGTGAAATAGCCTGGATTATTAACAAAATGGCGGGGCAGTGCCCCCACATTAAGAATTTGTTATTGTTTCAGACATAAATATTAAATGTTTGGTAATTTTTGTAAGGCTCAAAAGTAAGTTTGTGTGTGTTGTTGTTGTTGTTGTTGTTGCTTCATTTCACCAGAGAGGTTTCAATTTTCATTTTCTTCCATATAGAAGTACAAAGTACATGAAGTCCTCTCCCCACACCATCATTACTGTTTCGCCCTTAACTTTTAGCTGTCTCCACTCCTGGAGTAGTCATCCAGTAACTTGCACAGAGGAGTAGGAAGTGAGGAGGGGGGGGGGGGGCGGAAGAGGGGCAGGGGCCCCCAATGGCCCTCCGTTCTTGAGGGCGGGAGCCTGGCTCCCCAATAATTTCCAAATGCTTTATACTTACAATAGTCATAATAGATGCTGTACCTCTTTGATCCTTGATCTTTCATAGATTTGAATCTGATGTATATGGAGTGCTACTTTAGATGCATCACTTATTTAGCCACTGCTACAGAGCTTAGCTTTTTTTTTTTTTTTTTTTTTTTTTTTAACCTACAGCTGTAAAATTTTTTGATGAAAAGCAGTCTACTCTGAGTATTTTTTCCCCCCCTTGAAATCTGACCAGGAAGGAATGGCTCCAAACAAGCACTATACCCAGCCCTATCCAATAGCCTATCATGAAGCAATTCATAATCATTAGTACCACAAGTTTGAATAAGCTCGACCCATTTGCTAAGAATACTGCCAGTAAACAAAAGAACTAATAAACTTGCTCAATCCTGGGAATCGATTCCTCTAGCCACAACCACCTGTCTGAATCTTGTCAGGTAGACTGGCAAATCATCACTGTCAGCGAGCTTGGGCAGCTCCTTCACCACATCTTTACTGTTCTTGTCTGCCTCTCGTTCAGCTCTCAGCTTCTCCTGCAGCACTTTATCCTCATCACCTCGCTGCTTGATGCTTTACACATTTCTTCTTGGTGTGTGAAGGCAGCCATCTGCAGGTCTTTCTGGAGTTGGAGAATCTGAAGCTCATGTTCCCGCCTGTCAGTTAAATTCTAACTCTGCTTCTCTCCCTTCAAGATTCAAATGCTCCTGGCATTCGAGGGTTGCTTGCTGGGCAGACATTATCAGTTGCAAAAATAATGTGAAGTCACCAGAGGATTGACCAGGAGCCACTGCAGTGATTTCTAGTAGCTAGCAGTATACTGTTTTATCTGAAACTGGTGATACTGAACCGAATACATTTGGCAAAACCAAATAAAACGACTAAATATCAAAACACCATCCACTCCTACTATACACTCCTCATTCTGCACTCCTTATGAATATTAGCTAAGAAAAAATACATGAATAGCTACAACAAAGTAAAAGAGGCTACTCATTTCATATGAGATTCATACCACAAGCATATTTTGATATTAAAAACATTGATTTTTGCTATAGATTGTGCACAAATATATAAAAAAAAGACGTTTTTGAAAACTTGTGTTATAAAACTGAATCTGGACTACATTCCAAAGCTGCTTGTAAAGACTTGGCACATGCATGAAGTTGTAAGTCATCTAGTAATGATAACAGACCACCCCAAGTTGCTGGGTAATCTGATGAATCACTCCTGACCCAGTCTCGAAGAACATCTCGTAAGCATTCTCTGCCATCTCCGCGATGTTTTGTATAAATACATTCCAAGTTAGCTGCAGTTAATTTCAACAATTCTCCAGCATCTTGCCAATAAGGAACCATCTCATTTCTGAGTCTGAGAGTCTTTGGTTGCCCACTCTTATCAGTCCACTTCAGTAAGATTAATTTATTCATGGTAAAGGGAAGGGCTGAAATAGTGAAACAAACAAACAAATAAACAAAAAACAAAAAACAACAACAGAGAATAACATACACTTGACATCATCTGAGGATTTACTGTTGCATATTTGAGTAGAATTGACATCACTTAAAGAAGTACTCTGAGTTGGAGTTTCTTCAAAATTTCGGCCAACTTGGTCCAAGTCTACTATACATAGAAGTGAAAACAGTTAGGAAAGTCCTTCATAATAATCTTGAACAACTTACTTGATAGTTTGGATATATTTGTCTCAGCTTGTGTAGGCTTTGAATAAAATTCTGAACAAACATACAAAATATAACTTTATTGTATTAATTTGCTTAAAGCATTACCTACCTTCATTAAACCACAACATTGCAGGTTCTGAGAGAGCTATTCGTATATTGTGAGCACTGCAGTGCATAGCCCATGATGTAGGTTCTAATTGGACTTCATGCAGTTCACAACAATTCTCAAGGTGACATTTCAGACTGAAATAAGGTTCCACTTTGCCATAGTCATAGTGCAACTTATTTAGAGATAATTGAAGACAGGTATCGAATGTTTGCCGAAGTTTACTGCAAACTTCACTTGGTGAAGTTGCTCTTGGAAGAGCTAACACATTTGCAGGGTAATTCTCAAGAACAGCACTGACTTCAAGATGAGAGAGATGACTTCTGAGGCAAATTTGGTCCACATCTTCTGAAGAATTCACCCGCAAAGACACTTGATCTTGGTATATTCGATCTTCTAACAAGTCAAATGTTACAGTCTGATCTCCTTCAGGATTCAGCAAGAAAGAAATGAGCATACCAAACAGACCTTTAGGACAGTGACCAAGTTTGAAAGTGATAGCAAGAGGAGCAATAACAGTGCCAAGTGAATCTGATGAAGACTGTTCGACATGATTCAGAACTGAAGGTATGAAGTATTTGAGCACTCCCTTCTTGTCGGTAACAGAAACAGCTACACGAAGGTGAAGAAGAAACTTGAGAAACTGGTCTGGTGTGATTTTGTCCTTCTCACTCAAAAGATTATTAAAAACTGAAGCTTCTAAAATTCCTCTCTTGCAGAAACTGTCTTGCTGACTCTTTGGTATAGATCCAGATGACAAGAAAGTTTCAAGTATAAGTTCAGTCACTTTGTTAAAGAGAACTTGAGGCTCTTTAATAATGACATCTGATAGACCTTCAATGTCATAGTGCTGGATAATACCTACTCTGAAATGAAGGAAATGAAGAAGTGACCCCATCTCTTTTTCCTCAATATAAAACTTGGCTGCTAATTTCTTGCAACGATCCATCGATAAGACTGTCTCGTGAACACTGTGTAGTTCCAGACAGAAGAGTAGGTAACTCACAGGATATTCAATCAAAAACTCATCTCTATCGTGAATGAATTTATTGATATCAGAGCGAAGCTTCTGAAACTGCTGGTCTTCACTGCTGGTATTGTCTACCTTATACATGACAGTGTTCAAAGGACCATTAGAATATCGAATTAAGTGGAAGAAATTTCTCTCACAAATCATTTCGTGAAGCATTAGATTGATGCTGTCAAGAACTGATTGAGCTTCTGAAGTGATTCTGTCAATATGTGTACCTACTATAAAGACAATAGGCTCATGACACACTGAGGAAACCTTCTCAAGCACACCTTCTTCAGTAGTCTGTATGGCAGAAACACTGGTAAGGAATTGAATGAGAGCATCCATTGTAGAAATAGAGGATTGATACTGGTTGATAATTTCTCCATTGGCTGATCTGTACTGAATGATGTTCTTTGTATGAATGTCAATGTCTGTTCTCATGACAAAGATAAAAATAGAAGGACCAAAAATCAGAAGAGAAAGGCTCTCTTGAAATTCCACCTGTCCGCCTGTATCTCTGATGTAAAGAGAATTTTTGGTTTGTAAATCTACAATATTCTTGATCTGGTGTCTTTCAAGCAATTCTTTCACATGGTGCTCGATGTCAGACACAGGCTGGTCTAGTATGGATGCACTTGCTCTGTGATGTTGAAGACGTAGTCGTGGACTATCGCTGCTTCTCTGTGGAATGAACACCTTGCAACTGTCTAACTGAGAAACCACAGACTCGTCAAAGTCAGTGACTTTCCATGTGTTGTCTTCACAGGTGTAAGCTGAAGTATGTGTGGAGGAGGGGCCTATTTGAACTATGACTATTTTCTCACACATGCCAGTAGAGGAATAGTACACATGAAGTGGCTTGTTCAGGAGACGATCCAACAACGATGTCTTGCCAGATCCAGGGAGTCCTTTCAGTAGAATATTAGCTATCTTTCTTCTGATGCTTTGTTTATTGAATATTGCTGATGTCACCTCATCAGCGAACTTGTGCTTCTCTGGAATCACTTTACCTAATAATCAAACATGAAACAAATATCTAGACCTCAATCTAAATGCATTTACAATTAATGATTCAGTCATTCTCAGCTGAAATAATTACAATATAGGAATATTTTTCTTTTTAACAGCCAATATTTTTAATTATAACTTACCCCGACGTTTCGACTTCCTGCCAAAGTCATGACCTCTGAAGAGGACTTCGGCAAGAAGTCGAAACGTCGGGTTAAGTTATAATTAAAAATATTGGCTGTTAAAAAGAAAAATTTCCTATATTTACAAATATTTAATTATAAGACATACTTAATTCTAAAAAAAAGCATATTTGGAGATATAATAGCATGAAAAACTGCTAAACTTGGGGTTAACAGCACATGGCACATGCACGAGAAGGCATTGCAGTCATCCTGTCTGTTTGTTCATCTATCATGCTATGAGTTTGGAGATTACTGACAATGAAGAGTTAATTTCGGAGCTCAAAATAGCTTCAGGTCATGGACAACATCTGGCTAATTTCATCAAATGATCAGATGCAGTATTAATAGGTAAGCCAAGTAGCTATGTCAGGGCCCAGTTGCTCTCAGCTATCCAGCGCTTGACCATAGCCATTGTCAGTGCTCTTCTTTTTGTTGGAGTGGTTGACCTTTCCGTTTCTGAACTGAACCTATAGAACTGTTGTCAATGCTAGGCTGCCGCTCGGGATTAAATCTCCCTGCCATAGAAATTTAGTAGAATTGTTGAAGTGTTCAGTGTGTATAAAGTTTCAAGACAAGCTTTGCTGCACGAGAAACTTCAAACCTGGCTTTATTAATGGTTCAAGACATTTAGAGCTTCCAGCTACAAGCATCACACTGCCAGTGACATGCACATGAGCGATGTTGCTATTGAAATAGAATCTTCATCGTCAGTCTTGGACTCGCTCCGAACACCAAGGCTTTTCACACTCTTAATTCTAGGACAGGAGTTTTTCTAAGGGTAGCCTTTACCATAAAAAATGATTATTTTTAATTTTTTGACTGTTTATTTTATTAATATATTTATTCTGTAGTTTGAAGCTTTCTGAAGCTGTGTCCAACGTTACAAGCCAGTTGGACATTTCTTCATTCATTTATAATTTTTTCCGCCATCACTACTTACAGTACTCACATTGCCCAGGAAGAATCTAATTTTAGTTTCACTGCTACTGCTTGTACAGCACGTCTTTGCCATTCTTTGTCTAAAACTATAGCTCATTATAGTTAAAAATAAAACACACAGGAAGAGCTATTCAACCACGTAAACTGCACTCCAATAGGGGCAGGTGTGACTGACTGCAGTGGAGCAGTACTTGCTTTTTTAAAATGAACTTCGCGCGAGCGTTGTACCGTCGTCTCCTATATTTCCAGTCCCAACCGGTGTTATTGGAGGCGTTAGAAAGCATCCGTGAAGCTCTCACAGAATCCTGTTGTGAATCTAACACTTGGACAGGAGGCTACCCCACCTTCAGTTATCAAGCTAAAATTAATGGCGGCTCATTAGGTATTTTTGGGGCGCTCTACCACTGTATTGCAGTGTAGAGGCAGTGAATCCTCTCCTGAACTTCCAAGAAGTACTTCAGAATCTGCCAGAATAAGCAACTTAAATATGATTAGCTTTATTGGGCAGTTTAATGGTGTTTTTAGAGCTGCTTCATCCCTAACCTGGGCATTCCCTGACAGCTTCAGAGAACAACAGTGAAAGGCAGGGGTTAATTTATTGTGTATCTACAGTAGCCAATGGTTCCATCACACAGTTTCACAAAGGAGAGCTATTGAAGGTACTGTTTATGCACCAGAGTTGCTCTTAGAAGATGAAAATTTAGTACTAAATGTGTCGAAAAGAAGAGCAAGCTAAGTGTCAACGATAAGTCAGGGTGCTTATATGAGGCAATAATGAGGCACAAGGCGCTCGAAATCTAAGCTTAATACAATGTACAGAAGCTACTACATACATAATTTATATAATTCAGCGAGCGAGCGAAGCTGACTATCAGTCGTGTTCAATTGAGATTTCAGATATATATATATATATATATATATGTAGGTATGTATGCGTACGTCAAAAAATTTCGCCCGCGCTTCTAATTACGTAAGTTAGGTAAAGCGTTTACAGTTCCGGTATTTTTCAATTAACGAGCACGGAGAATCAACTTTGTTTCAACCAAAAAGTTTATAGCTACTCTCTTCTTGGCGAAAGACTGAATGGCAAATTGTCAAGCTGCGCTTCTTTGCCACTGCGTTCGAAGTTTATTCAGGTAATTCTGTTATTGTTAACTCTTCATGCCTAATCATTGCTATTATTTAGCGATTTCCTTCACAAATCATCTTTACCTATACTCATATATTTACTCGCTCGCCATGCATTTGCGCTATTCGAGCGCACCACTAGTAATATGCTTGTGTGTCAGTAACGACGACGATGACCGACGGTGTGTGTATTCATGAATTATTCATGAGCTTGTATAGTAGGGGTAAAAAAAAATACCCAAAGAAGAGCTGTAAATACGTTGAAAAGTCGCTCCTACGTAATTTCAAAATCGCCCAGTAATACGTTCTAAAGTCACCGATCGGCAGAGTTACAGCGTAAAAAATGCTCACTCTCTCCCGTTCTTAACGCTTGTTATGCGCGTAAACAATAATTCGCTCCGCCCAGTCACCCGTGGTTTGACACTTATTGTAGCCGTTTCTATATTTTAGGCTAGCGAGCAGTCAGAAGAAACGACACCGGCTAGCAAGTATTCTACGGGAGAATCGGCATCAGCTAGCGAGCAGTCAGTGGGAGAACTAGCCAAGGAACGACGACGACAATCAAGTGGCGGAGAACAAAGAATGGAGCAGTTCAAACAGCAACTGTAGCGGGCACGCTGGAAAAATGTCTTGCTGAGGTGCGTATATAATATGCATGCGTTAGCTGCAAGGATCTTACCGCAAAAATTGCGCATTTACTTTACGGATTAGCGGTGGCATCGTCGTAATACGGAGTAACTACGGTGACTTTACGCTATCTAACCGCTAGCCGACTTTCTTTGATAACTCTGTTGAATAGCCGCTCCATTTTGGGAACTTTTTTTTACCCCTACTGTATGCTTTGGTAAAGTGTGGCCATCTCATGGTAGGTAAACTCACATTCAGTAGAAAGTGGTTAATTCTAAAAAGTGGGTGCAATTGACTACGGAAGGAGGCGTGGGTTTCAAAAAGGAAGGTGAAAGTACAGAAGAGAATGTGAAAGGTGATTAATCATGACTATAAAGCATGTGGAATCGGCGAGGTAAGGCGGCATAGGTTTAAAATGGAACGGGAGAGAAGGCAAAAATGCAAGCGATTAATTGTAACTAAAAAGTGGGTGGAATCAATGAGTAAAGGTGGGGGCCAGTTTCAAAAAGGAAGGCGAAAAAGAAGGAAAAAGTTTCGCAAAGCTTAAGTTCACAATCATGGTAGTAGGACAGAGAGATTCAGAAGCAGGACAGATAGACAAAGGAAAAGGGACTCCATGACTCGAGAAGAAAGCGCTAAAGAAAGGGAAGTGGGAAATAAGAAAA
>WLWD01005180.1_pt1 | contig 11323 bp, 2 predicted proteins | sample 6712731 | NCBI WGS metagenome assembly WLWD01 (sample SAMN12718690, study PRJNA576275) | sponge metagenome | isolation source: marine sponge | host: Mycale hentscheli | place: New Zealand: South Island, Marlborough, Capsize Point | collected 2014-11-01
TGTGATCCATAGGGTTAGTGAACTATGTGTGATCCATAGGGTTAGTGAACTATGTGCGATCCATAGGGTTAGTAAACGGTGAATAATCCAGAGGGTTAGTGAACTATATGTGTGATCCATAGGGTTAGTGAACGGTGAATAATCCATAGGGTTAGTAAGCTATGTGTGATCCATAGGGTTTGAACTACGTGTGATCCATAGAGGGTTAGTGAACTATGTGTGATCCATAGGGTTAGTGAACTATGTGTGATCCATAGGGTTAGTGAACTGTGTATAATCCATAGGGTTAGTGAACTATGTATAATCCATAGGGTTAGTGAACGGTGAATAATCCATAGGGTTAGTGAACTATATGTGTGATCCATAGGGTTAGTGAACTATGTATAATCCATAGGGTTAGTGAACTATATGTGTGATCCATAGGGTTAGTGAAATATGTATAATCCATAGGGTTAGTGAACTATGTGTGATCCATAGGGTTTGAACTACGTGTGATCCATATAGGGTTAGTGAACTATGTGTGATCCATAGGGTTAGTGAACGGTGAATAATCCATAGGGTTAGTGAACGGTGAATAATCCATAGGGTTAGTGAACTATGTGTGATCCATAGGGTTAGTGAATTATGTGTGATCCATAGGGTTTGAACTACGTGTGATCCATATAGGGTTAGTGAACTATGTGTGATCCATAGGTTAGTTGAACGATGTGTGATCCATAGGTTTAGTGAACTGTGTAATAGATCCATAGGGTTTAGTGAACTATATTTTGACCCTAGGTTAGTGAACTATTGTGATCCATAGGGTTAGTGAACTGTGGTATAATCTAGAGGGTTGTGACGTGTATAATCCATAGGTTAGTGAACGGTGTAAATCCATAGGGTTTAGTGAACTTAGGTGTGATACATAGGGTTATGAACTATGTTGATCCTATGGTTAGGGAACTATGTGTGATCATAGGGTTTTGAATATGTGTGATCCATCTGTTAGTGAACTAATGTGTTATACATAAGGGTTAGTGAACTATGTGTGACCATAGGGTTAGTGAACTATGTTGATCCATAGGGTTAGTGAATCTCTGTGTGATCCTAGGGTTAGTGAACTGTGGTAATAATCTAGAGGGCTAGTGAAACGGTGTATAAATCCTAGGGTTTAGTAACTATATGTGGTCCATAGGTTAGTGTACTATGTTTTGTATCCATCGGTTAGTGAACTATGTTTGATCCATAGGGTTTGAACAGTGTGATCCATAGGTTATGAACTATGTGTGATCCATAGGTTGTGGCCTATGTGTGATCCATATGGTTATTGAACTGTTTATGATCCATTAGGGTTTGAACTTGTGTTATCCATTGTATTTGTGCGATCGAAGGTGACACGTGGTTCTTTAATTGCACAACTTACACTCTTTATATTATCTTACTGGTCATTTATTGGCAATTTTTCAATATCAAGCATACCTTGAAATATCATTAAAAGGCTCTACTGCAATTACCAAGGTGGATCGAGATTGAGCTAGAGCTATCTCAAGAGGGGGCACAACTTCATATATAATTACAGAAAAAGAGGACATGGGCAGGAAAGAAGTAGTTGAGAAAATCTTCATGGAGAATGTATGGCTACTACATATTTTAGGAGTGACATCGTTTCTGTACAAAACATAATTTATAAGGTCTCATTTCAATTCTAACCAAACCTGCTTCAATAAATCTTAATCCTAGTCACTACTACCTCTGTTAAATGTAGCTTAGAGAGTGATTAGGACATTCATGGCACTATGATGATGCAATTTTACTAGGCCTTGCAACCGAGGCACTGGTTTGTCAAATATAAAACATTCAATATTCAGAATGTTATAAACATAGAGGTACTTTTTTTTTTCAATGGTTATCACGGCATGGGAAGAGTTTAGGAAGGAGGGGGGGGGGGGCCACACATTTGTTTGACCACCCCCATTTTTACTGAAACCACACCCATTTGATTAAAAATCGTCTCAGGTCTAGAATTAGTGACATCAATCTTGGAAGACTAATGCGTAATGTGAGTTAAGGACCTCAATTAACTGAAGTGAACCTTCACCAAATATTAGATATATACAAACAACAAAATCACAGAATACCATTATAAATCATAACCACAGAATACCATTATGTAGTAAATATTATTATTAATTTATTTCATGAAATTCTGGGGGAGGGAGGGGAACTCAACCTGGAGGGGGAAGGAACCCAGGGCGCGCCTACCTCTGTATGAAAACCTGGTTATTACACTAGACATGTACCATATATACTAAGGATTGATGGAATCGTACCCGTGGCTCTACGTGGCCAGTAGGCATTAGAGCCGTGAAAGCTGAAACTTATTAACCATTAGCGCACATGTGGGACAGGGTTATAGTACTCACGTTGTTAGTCAGTCTGTCAAAAGAACTAATGATCTCAAAGACAGTGAGCGACCTCCTGAATATGAAAGAAGCATAATATAACTATTGTACTGAACAATTTTACTTTTTGTTAATGTGCCAGAGTTTTTGTTTCAAATTAGTTTCCTGGAAAAAAAAACTTGGCCATATGATTGTAAGCTTTCGTAGGTAACATCCCACTCTTCACACAACCAATAAATAGCAAGAAACTGATATTGTAATTGCTTGAGTGTATACTAGCATTGAGGGTTTGCATCTTTAGTGATTCATTTAAAGCTTGCGACAGCCTTGTAATTAAATAGAAACATTGGCATCAATACCATAAAACAGTGAGTTGAGGTAAATACAATAAGAATAAAATATATTTTAAAAAAATACATAGTCCTCTATTACAGGTTGACATTTATTATCGACTTCACCATCTCTATTATTCCCTAATATTATACAGAAGAAGTGCACAGATTTTAGTAAACTTTCAGCATCAGAGGTACTTAGGAGAGATGTACTTAGGAGAATAGTTGAGTTAGAGTGCATAGGTCTTATTGGCAAGCTTTTAGATTGTCTCCAGATAGTTGAGGGTAGAATGCAGTTGCCTAATGGCAAGCTTTAGCACTCAGCATTTAGTCCAATTAGAAAACAAGCAATACTCTTATTCATTAACTAGCTACCTTGTAGGCTACATAGTTGCTACAACTGCTCCAGTAAAAAACAAAACACTTTGCCGCAACAAAAATTACATAAAGAATACTATTGAATACATTTGGTATAGGGTAATCATAAGTGGATATTCAAGTGGTGCATGTTATGAAGCATAGTTTGACAACGTAGGAAGTTATGCTGGAATCTTTTTTCGTCAGTCAGTAATCAATGTGTTGGATGTAATGGTGGGTCAACATTTGATGATCGTAGCTGATAATTCTAGCCTGACTGCTTTTACTTAAGCCTTGCTTAGAGTCTACAAATAGCGATTCAAAAAAGTAAGTAAGGACGGACTATCCAGTATAAAATTTGCTTATTATTGGTCCACAAAATAACAATTTGGTTGTTTAGCTAGCGAGATGTGTTTTGTGTTTCGAGGCACAACCCTATGCTGATAATTGAGGATTTATGCCAAAGGAAACACACACACACACACACACACACAATAACTCAATGTTGATGGAAATTGAATTCTGAATCTGATGCTCTAGCTTAGGATGCAGCAACAAGTGATTTTTTCACACATACACTCCAATATACATGCACATTATACACACAGAACTCAAACATAATTACCATACATGAAGTAAGCTTACCTTTCCTGATTGACATGCATAACCGCAGGTACTAGGTTATCATGGAAATTAGTTGGTATGCAAGTTGAGTTGCCCTGATGTGCCAATATAATAATCAATATCTACAGATACACACATATTGATAAGATATCTGTATTAGCTGAAAATTAGAAATATCATCAATACAATACCTGTACTGATACAGCCACACCTACATTTATAGTTGGGGTCGTCAAGTCACTAAATAGGCTATTGGTGAGGTGGGGTTGCGCTATAGGCTCACTGAAGGCTGCTATAGAGCAAAGGAAAGCTGTCAGTATAGCTATCAAGTTTCTAATTCATTTTTTATGCTTTAAAGTGAAGGAAAGTGCAACAAAATGTCGGTAAAAAAATCTGACCCTATTTTGATATCAATATCTGAATCTGCATTATTGAGAGGAAATATACGCAAATATGACTATCACAAAATAGTGTATCAGTGCATCTCTATGTGCAAGCAAGAGAATCACACAGGGTAGATGGAAGAACCTGTATGGCCAGTGTAACCACATCATATTTTGGTTACTATATAAGATAAAGTACCAAAGGTGCAAACCCTCAGCGCTACTAAACATTATATAGCTATTACAATATAATCTCAGACCTAAAGAACAAGCAATATTAGCTATTTTAATGAGGTATCAGTATAGCTCAAGCAATGAAAATGGTACATGGAAACGCTGTCTTCATAAGAGAAGAAGCTAAACTAGCCAGAAACACTCACCGGTATACATTTTCAACGCAAAACTTCACTTCTTTAAACTCTGTTAACTCCCTGAGCATAAAGCAAACTACACCTTGGGCTGCAAAACAATTATTGGGAAGTCGAGGGTTGTCGTAGCTCGATGGTTAGAGCACTGGTGGTTAAAGCCAGTGGCCCTGCGGCGACAACCAAGATTTTTTCACATTTTTCCTTTGCTTTTTTTTTTCCCAGATTCCTTTAGGTGAGAAAGTTTCAATCTAGTTCATATGAAGGGTCAGAACTTGATAATTGTGATGATAAAGCCTTTTCAACCCACTAGTTATGGCTCCTCTCCAGAAGGGGAGGTGTTTCTGGTCGATACCGAAAAGGTGTTCTGACAGCACATAATCTCTGACAGCACATAATCAGTGGTCTGTTGAGTACGAGACTGCAGCAAGCGGTACTACTCAACAGTATAACGGTAAAATGTGAAACGGTCTTGAAAGTTTTGGGTTGTCGTAGCTCAGTGGTTAGAGCACTGGTGGCTAAAGCCAGTGGTCCTGGGTTCGATTCCCCGGAGACAACTAAGATGTTTTCAATTTTGCTTTTTTCCAGACCCCTTTAGGTGAGAAAATTTCAATCTATCAACAACCTTATCGTAATTCAGTCATCCTTGCTCAGCATTCATTAGGTTATGTGAGTATCTTTTAAAAAAAAACAGTAACATGACCAAACTAAGATTTGTGATGCAGCTAAAAATTATAAGGACATGTGACTTACAGCATATTGTATACTTGTACAAGTAAAACAGAATTCAGTTCCCATTAAGAAAAACTGACTAGCTAGAAAGTACTCACCAATCCAAATAGCGACGCTTCCCCCCCAACCGTCAAGACATAGAAGCGAAGTCGAAGAAACAAAGCGCACCGCAACAAGCCTTCAACAAGGCTTCAACGACCATTTCCAGTCGCGAATTCTTGCTTTTATGGTAAAGCGTTTTCACATTTTGCTAAGCGATACTTACCTATACTAATCAGGAAAAGGGTTTTTGCTTTGTAAATTGTAACGCGCAACTATAACTCTCCACCTTCCCTGCCCTCCTGATACTTCATTTAGCCAGTACAGTTATCACTATTAGCGCTGGGAGAACAGTCTAGTATCAGGTTATAATTTTACATTTCTATTATGGTTTACTTGTTCTAGCCTCATACTCAAATAAAAGTTAGGCTGTGACCTTCAAGTAAGGTAAGTGGTGAGAACCCACAATAGATACAAATATTTCAACCATCACCTTTACAGTACAAATCCTGGGTAACACTGTATGTTCTAGAGTACCTGCTAGGTGCACATTATATGAAGTGTACTTCTACAGGATTAGTGATAGGTAAAATGAAGTATCAGGAGGTCAAGGACAGGTGCATGGTAAGTGGAGTGCTGTGGTACAGTACTGGTCTAGAGTTTACTGTAGTAAAGGACAAGTGCAGTTTATATGAACAATACTGATTAAGGACGGGTGTAGAATCAAGTGGGCTGTCCTGTAGTAACAGACAAATGCATAGAAAATTGTATTATCCTGCTATAGAACATATATAGAATAGTTGGACTGTCATGTTGTGTCTGATAAGTACAGGATTTATGAATTGCAAGCATACAGTACATGTTAAGGTTAATTCATGTGTCGTGAAGATATAGGATTGAAGCAGGGATACATGGCATGGAGGGTATACAACATGTGCAGGAAAGATGACAACTAACTATCCTATACATTTCCTGAAGCGTCAAAAGCACAGGAAATCTGGATATTTTCCAGTGCAATGGCCACACCCATCGTTGAGCCAACTCCAAACATTTGTACAGAATGCAGGCACATCTTACTATTATGTAATTGTAAAGTATGATATATACAATAGCTGCAAATATTAACAGCTAGCTATTATTTGATGTCTGCAGTTGTCCTTACAAGTTCACTAGCTAGATTCATATTAGTATCCAGGGTTATAGAACTGCAAAAGGACGATGTATGTATACATGTATCATAATGGTAATGGTTTCCCTTTACCAACTTATTCATGAATTATCCAGATTGCTCAGTAGCTTTCAAAAAATTATATATTTATAGGGTTTATCATCATTTGAATTATACCATAACAATGTCGAGCTACTAAGAATCTGATTCTTTACTAGTGCTCTCAAAACCACTTGCCTAGCTATACTGTATTATGCCAGCTTAATTTGAATACCTATTATGCATAAACATTTCTGGCATTAATATTCTCGTGCCTATATACATTAAGCAAAAATTGTAAGCATAAAATCATAATTGATCTGAAAGTGAGAATGTGATAAGGATTGTATCTCATGTTTGAATCCAATAGCTAATAAATACCCAGACAGAGTGTGTATATGTGTGTGTGTGTATGTGTGTGTGCTAAGCAGGCAAAATTACATAACTATTCCGTCTCTGACTACAGAAAGTAATCTCCTAATACATGTACTGATCTATACTCAAAATAATTCACTTTTAAACCAACACAACTAAATAATGCTAATGACATTGTGATAAATATTAGACAATTAAAATGTTGATACAAATTAACATAAAGCTAGTATACATGTTCACAAATGACATAAGGTTTCTGTCTGTTCACATCATTGCTACTCTTTATCTATAGCTTCATTAGTTACTTCACCCTCTTCATGTTGAGAGGAATTACTCAAGGAATGGAATGATGTACACTCTATTTTAGAAAGGCTACAATTCAAGTGCACAGAAAGAGCACTGCTCATTCCATCTTCATTTAAAGAATCAGAAGAATCCAGTATGTTCAAATCGTTTCCTTGCAATATAGCATCCTGTGATTCTGTCACAGGACTCTTCGGATGAATATTTTCTTGTGATGCAATTTTTTCAAGTGCTAAATAAGAGGCTGCACTAGTTAACGAAGTACCAGAAAAGTATTCCCCCAGCAAAGTGTAGTCGGAAGCTTCCTCGACATCAGCTCCAGAGGTCTGTCCATTACTCATGATACCAAGATCAAAACTGAGTGTGTTGGATTCTTTTCTTGGAATAGGAACTCTAGGTGGCACAGGAGGTGGAGTCTTGCTTCTAGTTTGCAAAGGTTTCTTTTTCGGTGTGTCTGTGCAAATGGACTGAGTACGATTAGCATGAAAGGTGCAATCAAACATATTCAAGTCTGAAATAGCCTCATACTTTGGAGGTTCATCTTCACTTACAGTATCCCTGCTGTCATAAAATGGATTTTGTATGCGTTCCGGCACCAATTCTGCATCCTGATTCCATGGGAGCTCTTTACCATACAGAAATTGAGGAAATGTAGCAGTAGTTTGGACATCAGCATGGATGCTCATGTGATTCTCTCTCAAAGTGTCTAAACTTTGAGAACGATTGAGATTCGCGAGACTAGTGCTGTGTACTCGTGCTCCCTCAATGCTTGCCTCATTGTCTCCATTCGACAAGTTAATTACTGTCTTATTACTCTTTCTTCTCAACACTACTAGAGTAAGAAGAAATAAAGATATCATAATGCAAAATAAAAGAGTGCCAATGGCAGCTGAAGCTCCAGTTATAGCAGAAGTTAAAGAATTGGATTGAGAGTGAAGGACAGTGGGAGAATCTGAAGAAAACAAATTATTGCCAGAAGTTGATGCACCCAATGAAGAGTTAAATGCAGTAGAAGAATATGGCACTTTGGTGGGAGACTGAGTGGAATGGGACCCTTCAGTTTCTTCAGTAGAAGTTGAAGAATATGGCACTTTGGTGGGAGACTGAGTGGAATGGGACCCTTCAGTTTCTTTAGTAGAAGTTGAAGAATATGGCACTTCGGTGGGAGACTGAGTGGAATGGGACCCTTCAGTTTCTTCAGTAGAAGTTGAAGAATAAGTCACTTCAGTGAAAGGCTGAGTAGAAGAGGATCTTTCAGTCTTTTCAGTAGATGTTGACTCGTATGATTGGGAACTAAATGCAGTGGATGAATTCGTGGGCTGCAATGGTGTGGTGAAAGTCTTTACATTTGGGTAATTTTGCGAATCTGTTGTATTTTTCCTGTCATCTGGTGTCAGGATAGTTGGATTTTGTTCTGTTGGCTTATCTGTTTCACAATGTACACACATATTGATAAGATTAAACACCCAATTAAAATACCAAATATGACTGGTATACACTTAAAAACTTAAGTATACAATTTATTGGTTGCTCACAAATTCCTATATATAGCCCACTCACCCACTTACACTTGACAATCAATACAATTATTCGTGATAGCTACCCATCATATTCAAACTGAAAAATAGCTGTAAAACAGTCTGATGATTTCTAGTTTATTTCACCAATTCCATTAATAAATGCAATATTCTAACACTACCTTTAATAAACAAGCAAATACTTATGCCTCACCAATCATAAAAATTGTTGCTGTTGTTTTTAGTTGTTAGCTACAATAAGTATACAAATTTTTAAATCCCATGTGTCCTTAAAGCTTTTCATTTGGAGTAGAATGGTTTGGTTACCAGTAAGTTTATTTTTTTAATTTAGTATATAAATCATCATTCTATACTGCTACTAGATAGTTATTGGCGAGCGAGCGGAGCAAGCGAGACAGTATTAGGGGTGGATAATGCAAAATCGGGTATATGTTATATGTATATATGTGTGTATGGATGGTACGTATGCCCTTTAAACGCGCGCGCATGGAACTTTTTTCTCCAAAAAACACGGCTTTTTAGGCTTAACCTCAGTTTATTCTGAAACTACAGCATTAAGCAAGCCTTACTTTATAGCTACTTAAGCTCAGAAGTGTGAGAAAATTCCGGCGAAAATGCTTGCTTTTCAAGACACAAAAAGTTGATTCGACCGGTTACTATGGCATTGAAGATCCTTTTCCAGACTTAATTTCAAAACTTCGCCGTTTTAGTGGGAAACGGAGTGCCGATTGTTGGTTGTCAAGAGCCATTGGTAGTCAGAATGCCGTAATATTAAGGCTAAGGAAGCTACTACTACTCGAGAGAGATGCTGAGGTAAGTACGTAATTCCATATTTGTTAACTAAATATGAAAAAATAACTCTGGCCTTTCTGTTTTGTAGCTAAGAGCTAGTCAACAGTGACTGGTAAATTCAAATAGCCAGAATGGCTCAAATTTGGTACTACAACAGTTACCACTGCTCAAGAAAATGAGGTAAGAAAGTAATTTTGTATTTTTGTGCTAAAATTGATTATCTTTTGTTTTTGTAGCTGAGAGCTTGTTGTCAAGAATTCGAGGTAATTCAGATAGTCAAAGTAATTTAAATTTGATACCACAGAAGTTATCAATACTCAGGAAATTGAGGTAAGTAGTAATTCCATATTTGTTGGCCAAAATTACAAATAATAACAATGGTTTATTTTTTTTATTGTAGCTGAGAGTTTGTTAAAAATTGAGGTTAATGAGTAAGGAAAGCGATAAGCATCATCATCGATATGTACTTTCACACTGAGCTATTTTTGATCTGTCACACTTGCTCCTTTCTCAGTAGTGGTCAATGGAATCTAATTTATACATAGCAATATAGACCAGCCTACCCTGGTAGCTGGCATACAAAACTTCTACTTCCCTCCATAACTTCATCACAATATTGTCCCATGCAAAAATATTTGTTGGCTAGCTAGATAAAGTATTTTATAGCAGCTAGTACATACTACAGCTGGTGAATACATCCTCAATAGCGGGTTACACTGAGTTGTTGGTAGGCACATCAAATAAACGATTCCATCTCAGAAAAGTGCACGACTAAATGCACTAAAAGTAGACCACTATGTTAAAAAACCAAGGTCTACAATTTCTAACTTTAGCAGGACTCACTTACCAGTAGGATTTTTTGGTGGAGAATAGTTCTTTCCACCTCCAGCTACATTTTCTACACATTATATACAAATAATCTATCCTAAATATATCTTCACAGTAGTATTACATAATGCAATTATTCCTTAACCTTCTGAGTTGTATGCACTACAGCAAATGTACAGCAATGAAGCCACAAAACAGAAATACGTAGTAAAAGCTCCTGAAAACATCACCAAATCCTTCTTTATTGACCGTGGGTGTTCTATATCATGTGTTTATAACGTTGGTTGAGACTGTTGGGAATAGTTCAATTTACTCATTTTTTAAACTTATTATTACAAACGAAAACCATTGAATATAGAAAATTGAAACTGATAGTATTCTCACCTGAGGGTAAACATTATTTATGATTTTATATCTGGAGTAAAAAAGGTATGAGTAAGATACATAGGGACTCTTCACTGTTGTATTAATATCACAAGCCGGCACAGGTTACCAGTGCTATTACTCATACAAACGACACTATGAAGGTCACAATTATATTCAGGGAGGAAATTCATTTTTAGAGGGGAAGGGGAAAATGCCACCCCCTCAAAGGTTATTAAAAAAATATCTTCTAAGGCAACGCAAAATTAGAATAATTATAGTAATCAATATGATATTAACGAGTGACGTAGAACATAAATCAGGTGGAGTAAGAAATCAGCAAGAGGAACCAGTTATTCGGAAAATACTATACTCTGTTAAAATGAGATACATACATACATACATACATACATACATACATACACGCATACATGCATACACACATACATATATACCTTGTGTGTATATATTATTTAGTACATCAGAAGTTTAATATTTTGTGGCTGCACATTTTTGGCTCTCAGCCAGCCTCAAAACCACATAAGTTATAAATGCTTATTATAGCTAATTAGTGCTTTATTAGATGAATTCAGTTGAGAAATTTGATGTGAATATTGAGAATAGAGTCAGAAAAACTAAATGCTCCTTATTTGCTCAAGACTAAACCAAGTGAAGCCATTTTGCCACTCCTTGTAGTTGTTATG
>WLWD01005663.1_pt1 | contig 11323 bp, 14 predicted proteins | sample 6712731 | NCBI WGS metagenome assembly WLWD01 (sample SAMN12718690, study PRJNA576275) | sponge metagenome | isolation source: marine sponge | host: Mycale hentscheli | place: New Zealand: South Island, Marlborough, Capsize Point | collected 2014-11-01
ATCTGACTTCGTCTGCCCAGCCAATGTTCGTCTGCCCCACAATGTTTGTCTGGTTCTATTTGTTCTCGCAGTCCCTCGGCTTCAAAACTTGTCCATGATCTGACTTCATCTCTTACCCACGAATGTATGTCTTTTTCTATTGCTTCCTTCCAGTTTCTCAGTTTCAAATTGTCCTTCCCTCCATCGAGCTGACTTTCATCTGCCCCCATGTTTGTCTGGTTTCTATTTTCTTTTTCTCCATTCTCAGTTTCAATCAAACTTGTCCATCGAAATCTGACTTCATTCATCTGACTTCATCTGCCCAGCAATGTTTGTCTGGTTCTATTTCTTCTCCAGTCTCAGTTTTAAACTTGTCCATCGATCTGACTTCATCTGCCCCACAATGTTTGTCTGGTTCTATTTCTTCTCCTGTCTCAGCTTCAAACTTGTCCATCGATCTGACTTCATCTGCCCCACAATGTTTGTCTGGTTCTATTTCTTCTCCAGTCTCAGTTTCAAACTTGTCCATCGATCTGACTTCATCTGCCCCACAAAGTTTGTCTGGTTCTATTTCTTCTCCAGTCTCAGTTTCAAACTTGTCCATCGATCTGACTTCATCTGCACAGCAATGTTTGTCTGGTTCCATTTCTACTCCAGTCTCAGTTTCAAACTTGTCCATCGATCTGACTTCATCTGCCCCACAAAGTTTGTCTGGTTCTATTCCTTTGAAGTCGATATTTAGCCGCTCAAACGGTTGGGTGGCTTTGATCAGATGGCCTTGAACTGGTGAATAAAACTGGGGCTTGTGCTCTGCACACACCTGGCAGGCCCTCGTCATCTGCCTCACATCGTCAATTGAATACGGTGAGTTGCGAGTCTTCACGAAGTGAAACATGCAGGTAACTCCTGGGTGGCAGAGGGACTTATGGAGTTCGTGTAGGGCCCCAGAAGACGGAAGTGCAGCACAAAAGTCTCGTGACAAGGTGTCTGGAGGAACATTCTCAGCCCCCGGACGGTATACTATATTGAAGGCATAGCATGACAGCTCCGTTCTCCACCTCATAATCTTATCATTTTTAATTTTCCCCCTCTGTTTGTTGTCAAACATATAAGCAACTGACCGCTGATCAGTAGTAATAGTGAAGTGGCGACCTGTGAGGTAATGCCTCCAGTGACGAACTGCCTCAATGATTGCCTTTGCCTCTTTCTCCACTGATGCGTGGCTTATCTCGGGGCCATGCAACATACGAGAAAAGAAAGCTACCGGACGTCCATTCTGGTTGAGAGTGGCAGCTATGGCATAGTCAGACGCATCCGTTTCTACCTCGAATGGAATATCCTCGTTAATAGCACTAACAACTGAGTTCGCTATGTCAGTTTTGAGACTTTCAAAAACAGTTTGGGCATCCTGTGACATCGGGAAAGTAGATGTTGTGGTAAGTGGGCGGATCTTCTCAGAGTAGCCCTGGATCCATTGAGAGTAGTGAGAAAAAAATCCAAGAATCCGACGAAGACTTTTCATATCATGAGGGGCTTGAAGTTCCAAGAGAGGACGTAGACGATCAGGATCAGGTCTTATCTGACCATTCTCAATAATATAGCCAAGAATAGGGAGCCGCCGAGTAGAAAAAATACTCTTATCGTGGTTGTAAGTAATCTGCTGGTCAGCAGCCACGTCCTGGGACCGCCTCAAATTCTCGTCATGCTCATCCTGATCTTTCCCACATAATGGTGACATTATCCAGGTAGGCAAAAGTACCCTGTAGATTCTCACTGGCGATAATTTCCATTATGATCCTCTGGAAACAGGCCACCCCATTAGTCACCCCGAATGGAATCCGTGTAAACTGAAACAGTGCATCCCCTGCCTGGAAAGCAGTGTAGGGCTTGTCACTCTCTTTGATACTGACCTGATGATAAGCACTACGTAAGTCGATGGTGCTAAACACTCTGTATTGGGCAATGGCATTGATGGTATCATCAATCCGTGGTAACGGGTACGCATCTAAGAGAGTAAAATGGTTGATAGTCTGTGAATAATCAATAACCATTCTAGTCTTATGATTCTCGTTATGAGTCACCACAACTTGTGCTCTCCAGGGCGAGTTACTTGGCTCCATAATTCCTTCAGCAAGTAGGCGAACTAAAGACATGACAAGACAGACAGACGAAGGTTAGAGTATGTCTTACCATCTAACTCCAAACTGACTATACAATACCCCAGGGTTTTAGCCGAGAGCGAGGACTGAGCCATAGAAATACTCTTAACATCGGGATATTTACGGAGTTTAAGGGAATCAGCAAGGTAGGGATGAATAAAGCTCTCGGAACTGCAGGAGTCTATCAGGGCCCTGACGCGCACACCATTGATAGTAACCTCCATGCTTGATTTGATGAGAGTAGGTGGAGTGGGAGAATGGATGGCTGCAAGTGTAGGATGCGTAGATGCAACGGTATCTGGGTGGCTCACCGGATTAGACTTGCATACCTTAGCAAAGTGCCCTTTTTTCTGACACCGCCTGCAAGTGGCATCTTTAGCAGGACATTTATACCGAGGATGTTTGTTATATCCACAAAAGTGACACTTGGGACCTGTGGCAGCCGCTATGGTGCACTCCCCATCATCCACAAACTCACCAGAGTGTGGAGAAGATGGGGTGACAGTAGCGGCAGGGAACAAAGGAGGGTTAGATACTATGTAAGAGTCAGAACTTTTCTGAGCCGCATCCAGAGACCGGGCCTTAGTAAACATGCTTTGCAAATCAAGAGTAGTACTCTCCAGTAAACGCTGACGAATTGAATTGGACTGTAAACCTCGGATGAAAGCATCACGCACAGCCTCATCCCTATAAACAGTAGCTGTAACATCCTTGAAATTGCAGTCTTTCCCTAGAGTCTTGAGGGCCTGGAGGAATCCATCCAAGGTCTCCCCGCTTTGCTGACATCGGGTGGCCAACATATGGCGGGCAAACATTTCGTTGGTGGGCTTTATGTAGAGAGACTTCAAGGTCGCCAGAGCATCATCATAGCTGTCACAATTCCCAATATACTCGAAGATTCGTGGGCTAACGTAATTGGTTAAAACCTGCAATTTATTGAGACCTTCAGCGGGGAGGACGGAAATGAAATTCTCAAAAGTTCGAACCCAGTGCACCCAGTCCTTCTCAGCCGCACTCGAACCCGGATCGGTATCCAGCCTGCTGGGACGTAAGAGTTTGTCCATGATTATAAGCTGTTAAAATTGTTATGAACTTTATCATCGGAATAATAGGGCCTACAACAATAGGCTTTTAACAGCTTAGAATCACAACACACAAAAGAAGGTAAAGGGCGGCATACTATGAATACAGCATGTTATGAATGTGGTAAGGTGTGGTACAATAAGCGGTAATGATATACATAATGCACAAATAAGTACCACATCAGGAGGCAATCCCAAACTAAGCTCCAACCTAAAGCATTCAAAGGCTAGCCTGAAGAAATGGTACAAATATAGGCTTACCTACAAGAAAAGTTGGGAGAAAAAGTATTTTTTGTATGTTTTACTAAGTATAGGTGAAAATCATAGGGGGGGAGAGATCATTAGCATTCTGAGGGTGGGGCTATGCACTTTGGGTCAGAATTGTCTCACAAGTATTTAGTGAAACAGAGCACTCAACTGTGTAAAAAAAATTGCAATCATTTATTTCAAGTAAATCAAATTATTCCTGATGTAATAAAAAATGTAACACAAGTAGGGAGTTTCATATGTACTGTACATATAATATATATATATAGAAGATATGTGTGTGAGGGGGGGGGGGAGAGAAGAGGAGGAGGAACTCGAGAGAAATCCCAGTCTCCCCTCCCCTTCCCTTTGTATCAAACACTGATATAATACAATATATACATATTTGTATGAGTAACGTGATTGAAATAGCACGAGGCGAAGTTGAGTGCTATTTTAATGGCTTTATGAGTGCTTTTAATCCCTAATAGCACAGGCTACCCGTGCTATCACTCGCTAATAGTAGGCCAGCTTTTTTTTTTTAAAAACATTTGCACACTGTATCGTTCACTCACTATCTCCATATTTCAGGATTAGCTTCCTCTGGAACTTAGTTTTCAACCTACGGCTCCTCCTAATCTGTTGTAAAACATTCCGTCTAATACGCGTAGAGCTTCTGTGGTACAGAATGACATTGTCTCCAATTAGAAACTACTCGAATTATACGTTTCCACAGTTAACGCTGTACGCATGTGCACTTACCCATACTATTTCACTTAGCTACCGGTACTTCACTTAGTTTCCACTTAGTTACGCGCTATTTCACTAACCCAGTGCGATTTCAATTGAACAGCAATTTTTCCCATACATTTTTGAATGGGCAATTTACGCGCCATACTATTAGTACAAATATATAGATAGATAGATAGATAATATTACTTGTGAACATGATGAAATCTTAACTGTTACAAAAGAATGGGCTGTGCTGTTGCTTCATTCAGTTTACAAAAAAAGAGACCTACAAATTTCTCAATAATAATATTGGACGTTTATAATCACACTTCCTACACGCTGTAGTCCTTCTGCACCATTTCACAGCTACCAAATCCAAACTACCACTCTACAATCCTACCATAACTACTCCTTTCCCATCCATACCTCATGGTTAAATCCATTGCTACAGACTACAGCCCTGCTATAAACTAACAACAGACCTGCTGATAATGGCATTGGTTGGCTCTGCAAAACTGACCATCGTCACCAACTTGATGGAGAAGATGGCGTGGCCCCGGGAGGAATTGTAGTTTAGCTTAGTGGCAGCCACGTGGCGGTGCCTGAGACCAAGATGCAAGATCAACATGGCTTCCTCCGCACTGCACACTGACACCTCCTGCAGACCTTTATGCATACATGCATGAACACAGATAATAGAAACACCAGACAAGCACACTCTAAAAAGACATACTGTACATGCAGGACACACACAATGCCTGCCCAACTTTACACTAATAGGCATGCCCAAATACAACTAGTGGTGCGCTCGAATAGCGCAAATGCATGGCGAGCGAGCAGACTCTTTTTACAGAAAAATAGGACAGAAATTACATCTAACTGTAGTGCACAGTGTAACCCTTTCCATTCTCTGTTAGCATCAGAGAATCTAAAGTCTCTGATCCCAGACTACGGAAATGGACCCATACAGGATTCTCCGCGCTCGTTAATTGAAAAATACTGGAACTGTGAACGCTTTACCTAACTTACGTAATTACGTAGAAGCGCGGGCGAAATTTTTTGACGTACGCATACATACCTATATCTGAAATCTCAATTGAACACGACTGAGAGTCAGCTTCGCTCGCTTGCTGGATAATATTCTCCATATTTTCTTCTCAGTATTCAATCAATACAGAGTGGGGCCGATTTTGTGATAACTCTATAAGTCGGTGAACAATGGCCGACCTTTCTGCAGCAGTATGAGCGTAGGTGCGAGTATTTGCATCGTTCAACAAATTGAAATACGCTTTAACAAATATTTTTAACACCAATTATTTCCACTCACCTTTGACGTAATTGTTCTGATTCTTGTCTTGTTGTATCTTCAGAGAGGAGCGATGCTTGCCCGTCTCCGGGGGCTCTGTCAGCAAGTCAAACACGAGGTTATTGTAAATCTCGGCAAAGGAGACAAACATGGCGTAGTGACAATCAGCCACGTTGGCGATGTCCAGGGGAAAGTCTTCCTCGTGAACTTGAATGAAATCATCCACACGTGAACCTGCAATACAATGTATCACACACACACACACATACATGCACCCACTTCTATACCTGTAAAATCCAAGTTGCATACATAGCATGCAATAAACAGATTTTTGTATTATTTTCAATGAAAAGGGCATGTTTTTCTTTACCGTATTATTCAAAATAAATTGTTGGTGTCCAGCCAAACATGATGTACATAAATAATACACTCATTAAAGCAAATAAGCATAATACTAGCCAGTTCAAAGCTGGCAATCTTTACCCAATTCATTACATCCAGTGCATCACACACAATGAACACACATTGCCACGCCCCATATCATCCTGTAAACACACACCTTCCATTTGACTGTCTGAGATGGTGCTGGTCTGAGAGGTGTAAGTGGAAATGTTGGTGGAACTAGAGGTGGCTGAGCAGTTTGTCACATCGTCCATGCTACTTGTCGCTATTAGCAACAATGATTGCACTTTGACCCACACACATGATACTCCTAGCCTGCAATACACCACCATACATGCATGCAAACGTTATATACTCACACGCACCAAATACAAACATACACACACCACAAAACAACATATAAACATTGACATAAACACCATCCTAGGCAATAATACCTGTAATAGAACTGGTAGTGTCTCCGACATGCAGCGATTGACATAGAAGGGGAGAACACTGAGATTTCCCCACAAGCTGACTCCCTCTCCCCTTGCCAAAAGAAGCTTCCTAATCTATTCATTCCCCCTGCTCACTCACATGATAATTAACATAAATATGACTCGTGAGGCAATTTTGATCTTTAAATCCATCATTTGCAAATTGTAGCATGTGTGTGTACACATCCAAAACTGTGTAGCCCCACCCTCTAATGCTGACGCCTCCTTCCCCCTTAGCCATAATTCCTGTATCAAATACTAAAATAGATACGTATATAGAATAGGTACCATGAACACTATAGTCCAGATACTGGTCTCAGCAGACCAGGTACCCGGCCTGGAATGAATGACACATTGTAATTCTGCCCAAATACAACTCACATTGTGTAAAAGCTTTTCTTTCCACTTAAGTAGCTTCTCAAACTCTTCGTCATTCCTTATCTCCTTATCCGGCGGAGTTCAGAAAACCTCTCCGGCATGAACCGAATTTCTTCCATACTTTGAAGGTCCAGTGAAGTAAACAAGATATCTAGAGCACGAGGTAAAAGACCAGGCTCTGACTGAGAGCCAACTATGGTGTGTGATTTACCTGCATCATTAACAAAATTATGGGTAATAATAATTTCTCACATAGACGAATACAATGTATCATTGAAAGAAGCAGTGATTTAGGGATCACAAACACAATGTATGTATAAGCAGTCGCCCTACCAGTACCTAATTCAATATGCATTTTACAAAATGAGACACAGTTCAGGGAATTCTCACCACTAAATCTTCACTGGCATATATTTAAGACCTTTTATTGTGCTATTTTTTTTTCGAATTTTGGGCTGATTTTTTTGAAAAAGCAAGCTGTCAGCTCCCAATAGGTTCAAGCTCATGTAGGTAACACCCCCTATCGTCACGCTGCAATCACGTGAGCAAATAATTTCTTTCTGCCCGCAGTAATTTTTGCTTTATGTTAATGCTAATGAGTGCTGGAACCCAGGAGTTTCGCGTTGAAACTATATACAGGTGAGTCTCACGCATGTTTAGCTACTTCTTTTAGACAGCAATTAGCTGTATCTACAGTCTTCATTGCATGAGTGCTGGAACCCAGGAGTTTCGCGTTGAAACTATATACAGGTGAGTCTCACGCATGTTTAGCTACTTCTTTTAGACAGCAATTAGCTGTATCTACAGTCTTCATTGCATGAGTGCTGGAACCCAGGAGTTTCGCGTTGAAACTATATAGCCAGGGAGGGTAAATTTCAGTATGAAAACTAAATTAAGAATAATCTAGTTAAACCTCATGCGGGTCCCCTCTCCTCAGTGAGTTCAGTGTATCATTTATACATCAATGTTGTCCCCCCCTCTCTTCCTGTCTTTTTTTTACTCCATAAGTAAACAAGCAGGCAGTTCTCACCCTCACCATCTTTAAAGAGAGGTCTCGGGTCTCTCAATAAAGTTTTTTGGAGTGTCGATTCAGAAACAATTTGTGAGAAATTCGAATGTGTGCAGTGGAAGTAACTCCTCATTATGCCTGTTGCATTTGTAGTTTGTTTTGAGGGTTCAGGGGGAAAAAGGGGGGTGTGTGGGGGGGGGTGTAAAACAAAAGAAAAAATGGGGGGGGGTTTGGTGGGGAATAGCTACTACCTCCCTATCCCCAGAACTATGGATGCAATCAGGGTCCTTTTTGTCTATCTCTTCCCGGTTCTTAGGTCGAACTCGAAGATAAAACGACACCGGTTCATTCAAACTGCAACTCGAAGCTTCTGGGGAAAAGAGCTTCTTCCTTATATCAGTGAAGCTTATATCTTCTTCACTGGCATCTACCCCAGGAAGTCTATCGGGGTCTACAAAGCTAGGAGACTCCATTGCAAGCCAACGAGCAAGCCTACTCAGGCAACAAACAGAACTAACTTGACGTCACTTCCATTTTAATGGTGACGATACTGTTCCAAACCGTATCAACACAAATAAAATATAAATATAGTTCATGGTCCATTGCACTGCACAAAATTAAAACACAACCAAGAGATGTAAATTGCTCAATAAAATAAAGAAATAAAAAAGCAAAATCTACTGTTCTGGGTAAGTGATGACTGCATCTTTATTGGCTGCTGCCACATAGTCGATATTCTTGGAGTTGAGGCCACACATGCTGACACGCCCACTCTTCAACATATAGATGTGATAGTTGCTAGCCAAGAACTCGACTTGGGTGCTACACACACACATACACACACACAATCAAAACAAAAACAAAAAAGTTTCGTTGCCAATATTTTAGCTAATCTCACTTGATAATCTCTCATAAAATTCACAACTGCATGCCCCAATTCACCCTCCCATCCATGCCATACTTTGTCCCTCTTATCTGACGTACCTCCACACCTTCCTACCTGACATGCCTTCCTTATCTGACACACCCACATTACCTGACACCCCCCCACATCCCTCCTACCCAATACTTTCTTAAACACATACATGTAAGTCCAGTATAAGAGAACATGCCAGTCTGATTGATGATGTGCTCCCAAGTGCCTGGTGTGCCGATGGCCTTCAATGCCATGTATAACTCTTGCCTCATCTGCTTGATGCGCTCTGCCATTGTGGTCAGGTTGTCCAAAAATAGGAGTGTGTTAACAGATAGATAAAATAAAATAAATCATACCCTTTAACTAAACTCACTAAAAACCCTACCTATACAAAATGCAGGGTATACATAATTGTTATGTCATTAACTTCTGAACACCCGCTGTTTCTTATAATGCACACGTGAGCACTGGATAATTAACTGATTGTTTGTTTAATTGTTTGTACAAGTTCGTGTGTGGACAAAAATATGAGGCAATAACTTAGAAAGAATACATTCAACCCTGAAAGCAATTCCAGCAATCATCTCGACACAACTCCAGCTCCTAAAACTGCCACATCTGCTGAGTGGTGTTCCATCAGCACCAGACATGTACTGCCACGCCCACCACTATCCCGTTCTCACCATTCCAGATAGAGAGAAGGGTTGTCAAGGACAGTGGCGACAATGCGACAGCCATGGTTGGGAGGGTTGGACCACATGCGTCGACACTGCACCTTCAACTGACTCCGGAGAACAGTCACTATCTCTGGAGACTTCACCACTGCTATCAACATATCTGCTCGCTCATCTACAATACACACAGAGATAGGTAATATTGGTCTGTTCTGCAATCCAACAGACAGAAGATAGAGAGGAAGAGAAAGATGAAATTGAGAAGAGGGCATGTGTGTATGCACTTATTGTAATGGGGTTTAATAATAATGTGTATATGTAAAATACTAGCAGTAATTATGTGGTCACTAAGTCTGAGTGAGATACAGGTCTCTCTATGAATGCATCTTTTATCGATAATTTAAAATTTAACTGTTTAAAATAAAGGCCTAACTATAGGTATAACTCAATATAAAAAAGTAACACAGTCATATTAAACAGCTTCATGAGCAGCCCTAACTATAGCTTACTGTACAGCCCAAAATTCTTGGAAAAAGAGATGGCAGTGAAGAACTCCATACCATTATTTACGAACTCCCTGAGTGCAGTCATCTCCGTCCACATCTGACACATAGTACATGTATATACACACCGCATCAATACATGAACATTTCATACCCACCTAGCTAGCCAGTAACTGTATACACACACCTCATCAATACATGAACATTTCATTCTGCCATACACACCAGGCTAGCCAATGACTTTAGTTCACTAACTAGACAGGGCCGGAGGAACCGGTCCGGTTGGTCAGGTTTTGGCCGGACCAATTTTTCAAAGGGGGAATTCCGAAATAGCGACTTTTACCGATTTAAAGGGGAATCCCCACAACTGGCGATCTTTACCGGTTCTCTTTACCACTCCGGTTGCTTTTGTGGTGGCGTGGCATTGTGAATGTTTTTAGTTATATAGCGGTTTTTGCTTTGGCTTTTAGATGGCTTCATCATCTTTGTCTTCATCTTCTTTCGCTTCTTCCTGGGAGGAATTTTTGGTAAATTTACTGAAGATGACAACATATCAGGTGGATATTGTTGCAAATGTAAAAATAGGTTGCAATGCAGTCAGTGCTGTCAGTAACTATTCTAGCTATGAATATTTGTGATGTAAATTAAACTACTATTACTTTGTTAATTTCATTGTTACATCTGTGTCAACATTATTGTAAACAAAATAAACAATTATTGTTATGTACAAGAAAATAAAGTAGCTTTTCTGAATGAAAGTATATATTACTTGACAACAACCATGAATTGGCATTGGCCACACCCACAAATTGTCTAAAGCCATGCCCACTTCCTGGCCTGACCAATTTATGAGAGCTTCCTCCGGCCCTGCTAGAGGTGAGGGGGCTCTGCAAATTCCTGTGTAAAAGTATTGGGTTAAGGGTGTTTGGTAAAATGCGTTGGGTAAAAGGAATCAAATTAAGACAAAAATAACTCTTAGAAGATGGGGCAACACAAAAGATCTTAAATAATCTTCCAAGTGCTATTATCAAAATCCAGTGATCCTTTATACAACATCCTTTACCCACTATTATGTCCACAATTACTTTACCCAAAATCTTTTCCCATACCAAACTTATTTCGATGGCATCATACTTTATACATTTGCAAGACCCACAAAACTTGGCATTTACCTCCAGTTGCAAATCCAATGTATGTCAAAGAAAACAAACAACTTCCTTTCCTAAATCACAACAACAAATAATAAGTCCTGAAGAGCACATGTAAATACTTTCGAATACATTCGCCTGCCAGTATGCTCAAGTAATTTGACTTGATGAATAAACTGATCACAGAAGCCTAACAGCACTAAGTGACGACGTCCATACCTTACAGAGGGTCATGATTCTTCTCCATTGTTCTTTGGTTGGATCTATTCCAGTCGGGTTGTGTGCACATGCATGGAGCAGCAACACAGAGCCT
>WLWD01005622.1_pt1 | contig 11305 bp, 9 predicted proteins | sample 6712731 | NCBI WGS metagenome assembly WLWD01 (sample SAMN12718690, study PRJNA576275) | sponge metagenome | isolation source: marine sponge | host: Mycale hentscheli | place: New Zealand: South Island, Marlborough, Capsize Point | collected 2014-11-01
TATCCAGTGCCACTGTGGGGCGTATCCAGTGCCACTGTGGGGCAGGTATATATATCCAGTGCCACTGTGGGGCAGGTATATATATCCAGTGCCACTGTGGGGCGTATCCAGTGCCACTGTGGGGCAGGTATATATATCCAGTGCCACTGTGGGGCGGGTATATATATCCAGTGCCACTGTGGGGCGTGTCCAGTGCCACTGTGTGGGGGGTATATATATCCAGTGCCACTGTGTGGCAGGTATATATATCCAGTGCCACTGTGTGGCAGGTATATATATCCAGTGCCACTGTGTGGCGGGTATATATATCCAGTGCCACTGTGTGGCAGGTATATATATCCAGTGCCACTGTGTGGCAGGTATATATATCCAGTGCCACTGTGAGGCGGGTATATATATCCAGTGCCACTGTGTGGCAGGTATATATATCCAGTGCCACTGTGTGGCAGGTATATATATCCAGTGCCACTGTGGGGCGGGTATATATATCCAGTGCCACTGTGGGGCGTATCCTGTGTGGCGGGTATATATATCCAGTGCCACTGTGTGGCAGGTATATATATCCAGTGCCACTGTGTGGCAGGTATATATATCCAGTGCCACTGTGGGGCGGGTATATATATCCAGTGCCACTGTGTGGCGGGTATATATATCCAGTGCCACTGTGTGGCAGGTATATATATCCAGTGCCACTGTGGGGCGGGTATATATATCCAGTGCCACTGTGGGGCGGGTATATATATTACATAAATATTACATATTATTAATTTGATACAGGAGAATATCACCAGTCTGTTGGCTTAGTATTTACACGAGTGCGCAGCACAAGTGTAATTATGGCCAAATCAGACTAGTGATATTCTGCGGTATCCAAGGAATAATAAATTTATTATGTACTGCTCCTGTGTGAATACCATAGTAACAAGATTCTAGTGCGATAAACACTGGTATAACCTGGAGGGACGTAATAACCCAACATGATTACTATGAACACAGGTGATATGGGAAACATGCTGTTTACTTTAATTTCCTATCTGGCAACAGGTATTAGGCCCTGTTCGGTTGTTATTAAGTAATAGTTAACCATCCATTCAAAGGGTTGTTATTGATAACTGTCCCGATGCTGAGGGAAAAGCCCAAGGGAGAAGACGATTATTTAGCGATAACCCTGAGAGTTGCCATGGTTGAACTATTTTATACCATAGCTACCTTTTTGAACGGAATAAAAGACCTAATAGTAAAAACAGATATGTTGTTTTGAGGTTGAAAATTAGCCCAGTTAATGCAGCAAGGGTCCTTCTAAGACACCGACAACAAGATAAGAAGTGCAATTCGTTCCCTTTCCGCCATCTTCAAGCAACAACAGTGGTAATTGAGTGATGATATCCAGCGATGCTCACCTGGCAAGACTTTATACTCTAATAAAGAATTCTCCATGTCAGTTACATAAGGATGGAGTAATTGCCTGTGAAAGAAAGCTTCATGCAAGTAAAAACAACAACAAAAAACAAAGCAAAACAACAAAAACAACAACAAGATTTTCATTTGTTGCTAAAAAAACAAACATGATATATCACTTTATTGTATCATAATTACAGTTGCATCTCTCAATTTTATAGATAAAAAAATATATTCTGTGTGCAATTTAAACTCTCTTTGTGGTACAAAAATATTTTTTTCGCAGGCAATTGGAGGGGAATAACATTTTAATCCATGGCTATTGCCATAGCAACTATGGTATAAAATAAAATATTGGAATCATTTGTGATTAGACTAGTTGATGAGCTTCAGTATAGTAGGAAATCTTGAAGTAGTTGCAGGAGAATGTTTTGTCTTAAACCATGACTACATGAACTAAACCATCTTCATGAAGCTATAAATAACAATAATAATAATATTTAGAACATAGCTGATGTAGATTGTGTATTGTGACAGAAGAACTTTAAACTGCTTAGGTCCTTCAGAGAGGGACACTATTAACTAAGCGTCCCTGCTTTTAGGGCAGGGACATTTAATGTCCCTCCGATTGTGCTTAGTGTCCCTCTGATTGCGTTGCTAGGAGCAGTCACTACGTTCTGAATTAGGAGCTGCGCAGCCGGTATAAACTGCCATTTTTTGCATCCCTCAGGCCCTATGTAGTGCCCTTGCTGCACTTGGGATGCTACGGCCTAGAGCCTTCAGGACCCTAAAAACAGCAGTTCTCTCGGAGGCAGTTACATACCAAATTTCTCCATTTCCATCCAATACTTATCACCACCCATCACCTTGTTGTGTTATGAACTGCTATGAAAGATGATTTGCTGGAACTATTGCAGACAACCTTAATTCTGAAATCCAATAGAATATTTGGTTAAATTTGAAGACTGACATATTGAATTAATGAGTGTGTATGAAGCATTGAGAAATATTGATGTGAAATTACAATGATATGAATACAGTAGGTCCTTTTCCTAACTAGACCGCAGGTTCAGAATAACTCCACTATGTGACTGCACAGTGTGGGAGATATTTGAAGAGTAGAAGTTGTATTTCATAAAGCTGCATCCGCACAGACGTATGACACAGACACACAATTAACTTACTTAAAACGTCTTCACGTAACTCCACCCACTTTACATGACTGCAAGGTGACCTCAATTGCTTCATTTGTTTGCTGAGTTATTGTGGCTGCGATACATTCCGATAGCTGAGTGTGGCAAGTGAGCTAGCCTAGCTAATTAAAATTCATACACGACACAGAATGTTTATTTTCAATGAGGAGTACTTTGTTTATTTTTCATGAAGTGTAGCGATTCTGTTTATAGTCACTTTGTGTGTGTGTGTGTGTGTGTGTGTGTGTGTGTGTAGTTGGGATGAGAGTGTGCCTGAGTCTCGTGTATTGAAGTACAATGATGTGAACTTACTCAGGCAGAAGGAGTTGCAGTCCTTGCATCCAGAGTGAGTTAGTAAGAGAGAGAGAGAGTTTAGTCTTCCATGGTAACAATGGTGGATATCAGACCACAATATTGCACTGCCACATTACAGTCATCACAACAGCAATGTCAGGATTTGGAGATGATGAGGTTATATATATTTGTATTTAGTAAACGTCGTCCTAAGAAGAAGGAACGTCCTCCTAAACGAGGTGATGATTACTGCATCACTGAGTGCTTGCAATGTTCATTGTATACTTGTTTGTATGTGTGTGCTTGTGTGTCTTAGATACGGATGGTAGTGGAGGCGGGACTATTAGCCGTAGAAAGCGGACAAGACAAGAGTTAACAGAGAGTTCCACAGTAAGTTAACACAGGTTTCAACGGCTAATTAAAACACAGGGTTTCACAGCGAGTTGTACAGGGTTTTATAGTGAGTTAATAAAAGGGGTTCATAGCAAGTTAACACAGAATTTCACAATAAGTTAATGGAGGGTTTTATAGCGAGTTAACGCAGGGTTTCATAGCGAGTTAATGCAGGGTTTCATAGTGAGTTAACACAGAGTTTCATAGTGAGTTAACACAGGGTTTCATAGTGAGTTAACACAGGGTTTCATAGTGAGTCAACACAGGGTTTCATAGTGAATTAATACATGGTTCATAGTGAGTTAACACAGGGTTTCATAGTGAGTAAACACAGGGTTTCATAGTGAATTAATACATGGTTCATAGTGAGTTAACACAGGGTTTCATAGTGAGTCAACACAGGGTTTCATAGTGAGTTAACACAGTGTTTCATAGTGAGTTAACACACGGTTTCACAGTGACTTAACGCAGGGTTTCATAGTGAGTTAATACATGGTTTCGCAGTTCAGTGAGTGGAGAACTTCTATTGGCAACAGTTTCAGTGTTTATGGTGTATGTATGTGTGTGTGCTTGTGTCAGAGAGAGCCTACTCCAGAGATAGATGTACAGGTAGAAATTCCCGAGCCTCTCAAGAAATGGCTGACTGATGACTGGGATTTCATCATCAAGCAGAAACAGGTAAAGGGGAGAAGAGTGGGTTTAGTCTGAAAGCCAGAGGGGTTAACCTGGAATTTTGGTATGCGGAACTTTTTTTCTCATAAATATGTTCTATAGGACCTATGAAGTCATAATCAGATTCATGCCACTTTGGCATGGTTGGGCAATTCGAAATATATGCGAAAATATTTATTGTTAAATTTTAGGAAATGGTCACATATAAAGTTGCACCAAATTGGGTCATGTTGTATATCATTTGAATCCTTAGAAGGTACTGATCATTACTTGATAAATTATATTAGTTGTTACTGGGACAGTAGCTTTAGGAGAATTTAATGCCATTTTTTTGTGGAGTGAGAAAGGTCATTTTAGTTCATCACCTGACCTTGGTAGTGTAGGAAGACAGACACGGAGGATATTAGTTGTGTTGTACTAGACGTGATATATTGGTAAAGGAGCTATGCATGTATAAACGAGAATTGTTGAGTGGAACAGATAGCCTGGCAACATGCAATGTGTGTGTGTGTGTGTGTGTGTGTGTGTGTGTGTGTGTGTGTGTGTAGTTAGGGACATGTAGGCACATATGTAAGGAGGTGTATATTAGTACACCTTAGTTATTTTTGTTGCTCATGGTTACTGAATATGTAGCTAGTGCGGTTACCAAAGACAGTCACAGTCAATGACATCCTGCTCAAGTATTCTGAACACGTGAAGACTTCAGATCCAGAGAAAGCTAAGTAAGTCTAGTTTGTAAACAACTGGTTAGTTCTTGTGTTGAACTGTATATCTATCTGTCTACTGTGTTCACCCCTTACCTCATCTCATGCTATCGCTGAGACTTGCTTGAACATATCAATCACTACCGTGTGTGTGTGTGTGTGTGTGTGTGTGTGTGCGTGTGTGTGTAGGAATGGAGCTGTGGATGAAATCTGTGATGGCCTGAGGGCGTACTTTAATGCCATGCTTGGTAGTCAACTACTGTATAAGTTTGAGAGACTTCAGTATGCTGAGGTGTGTGTGTTTGTGTGTGTGTGTGTGTTTGTGTGTGTGTGTGTGTGTGTGTGTGTGTGTGCTGATATGTGACTATATCTTATCCCACAGCTGCTGCCTGCACATCCTGGTAAGGTGGTGTCACAGCTGTATGGCATTGAACACTTGCTCAGACTATTTGGTATGTATATACAGTGTTTTCTGTATCCATGGTATTATCCGTATCCATGGTATTATCATAGGAGAGTTGTTATTGTTGATGATGATGATAACTCAATTTGGGTCAAATACTTCTAAAGTATTTGATTTCTATCTATTAGAACTACATCCCCCAACCTAACTGGTGGATTTGTGTAGTGTTGAAGTTTTGGTATACTGGTTTTGTGTTCCTAAGGTATTGTGAGATAAGTTCACACATGGTTTGTTGGAGGTGGTGGTGAGAGCAGGGATTGCTGCTGCTTAGGTAGGGTGCTAAGTGGTGTTAATTCATTACTCCTCACCACTTGGCATTCCCCTTTGTCTGGTTGGTCAGATTGGGTGCTAAGTGGGGTTAGTTGCTAACACCTCTTAGCACTGATTTGCGCTCTTTTTCTGCAAATTCATACTCTTCCTGCTCTTCTTCACACTAGAGTTTCAGCTATTAGCAATTTTTTTTTTTTTGGTTACCCTAGTGGAGGTATACTATCCTGCTACTTGCCATTTAGCCAGTAGAGGGGTGGGTGGGTGGGACAAAACTCTGATATGCTCTGTCTGCTCACACTGGCTGTCGCACTTGGAATGTGCTCGCTTCACGTGTGCCCCGTCTTATCCTGTGCGTGCCTATACCTTCTCACGTGCCCCTATTCCCCTGCGTGTGCCTATACCTTCTCACGTGCCCCTATTCCCCTGCGCGTGCCTATACCTTCTCACGTGCCCCTATTCCCCTGCGCGTGCCTATACCTTCTCACATGCCCCTATTCCCCTGTGCGTGCTTTTCTCGTCGTCCCTGCTCCCCGCCTTTCCTCCTCCCGCGTTAACTATTGCCATTAAGCTTCATTTAACATGGTTTGTTGGAGGTGGTGGTGAGAGCAGGGATTGCTGCTGCTTAGGTAGGGTGCTAAGTGGTGTTAATTCATTACTCCTCACCACTCGGCATTCCCCTTTGTTTGGTTGGTCAGATTGGGTGCTAAGTGGGGTTACCGCTTAGCACTGATTTGCACTCTTTTTTGTGCAAATTCAGACTCCAAAGACTCCCCCAATCTACCAACTTTGTTGAATGTTCCCCCTCACCCCAACTATTCCACTTCTTTCACTCATCCTCTCCCTTTCTCTCTTTTTTTTCTCTTTCTTTTCTTTTTTTTGTTTTTTGCATATCAAACACGTGAATTGACAGGGTGACTTGACATGAACATAAAACTGAAATTCTACACCACGCCCGGGTCCTCCGCTGACTGTTAACATGAGTTAAGTGAAGGTGGATGTGATAGTCAATAAAGTGGGTCTGTCTTTGAGGCTTTCAGGTGTAATTTTAGCATGGTGGGAGATGCTAGATTGTCCACCGCTACATCCGTGAATGATACGTGCGTGGAGCTGTCGTAGGCGGAGTCGGTGGGTATGGTGATCTCCCCCGACCTTAAGAATCCGAAGAAACAGAGGGATGCCGCTGCCCACAGCATACGGCCATTCCATCCCTTTCCTTGCCACGTTGTCCTCAGCTTCTCCAGCAGCTTCAGGGTTATTGGCTGCCTGGGTCGAGCATGACCTGTCTTTCCCTGCGCTCTTTTTATCCCTCTGATCACCAACTCGAGTTTCAGCATATCTGCCATGTTTGGGGTGCCCCACCCCTCCTCTATGTGCAGGTGACGCACTGCTGAGAGATAACACTTGATTGATGTGGCCCTCACGCCCTCTTTGGCTAGGATGGCCACATAATGACATAGGTTCCGTTCTGTGCTTGGTAGTATGTTGATGTGATGTGTAGTGCAAAATCTTACATAGCGTTTCTTTGCTACTGCGTAGGTCTTCCTTGTGGAGTCCGCTAGGGCCTGGCCACAGAAGAAGTCCACTGCTCCATCCAGTCCCTTCTTGTCCAATTTGGTTCTTGGAGTAGCAGCGTGTCCAGTAGCTCCGCCGGCACCGCCGATTCTTGCTCTTGTGCCTGTGGACACCACAAACGGAAGCCTGTAACATTGTTTCTGGTTAGGGCATCGGCAGCCTGGTTCCTCGCCCCTTGAATGTGGGTGGCCCACATGGAAAATTCCATTGTTGCTTCCAGATAGGCTAAACACCTCCTCCTAAGCTGCATGGCCTCAGGATTCTTTGATGCGCCCGAGTTAATAATTGCCACTGCAGCCATGTTGTCACACTGTGCCAGTACTGTTTTTCCTTGCCATTCTTGCCCCCATATAGCAGCTGCCACCACGACTGGTGCCAGCTCCGTGACCGTGATGTGAGTGTCCACCATCCTGACCACCCATGGGAGCATGAGCCACTTGCCTCCCCAGTATGCTCCACACCCCCAGGATCCCGAGGCATCTGAGGTAATTATAACCTGAGGCTTCGCGCCAGGGGTGGCACCCATCATCGCAGTTCCATTCCATTCACTGGCGAACACCGCCCACCATTCAATGTCAGCTCTTGCCTCCAGGTTGAGACGCACAAATTGGTCCAGGTGCTTAACAGAGGCTGTCAGGCTGATTAGTCGCCGCAAGTAACTTCTTCCCGGCTTGATTGCTCTGCACGCGTGAGATAGGGAGCCGATTATAGAGAGTTGATCTCTTTTCTTTGTTGCCTTCTTTCCTCTCCACCTGCGAAGTAGGGTCCTCAGGTTCGCCAACTTTTCTTGTAGCAAGCGCACTTCCATGGCTACTGAGTCTACCTCCAAGCCTAGGAAGGAGATGGTTGTTGCTGGTCCCTCATTTGTTTCTGGTTCAATGGGCATGCCCAGCTCTTGGCACACCCTATGCATGGTCACCGCATTGTCGCCACACTCACTACCCCCTGGTGCTCCCACAGTGATGAAGTCATCAATATAGTGTGCTAGCCATGACACCCCGTGCTTCTCCATGCTCCAGGCCAGTGCATCAGCCACGGCAGAGAAGATAAGGGGGGCAGACCTTAGACCAAATGGGAGTGTGGTGTCCACATAGGTCTCACCCACCCAGTTCATGCCCAGCAAGTGCCTGTCACGAGGGTGAACGGGTATATTTCAATACGCTTGCTTGGCATCCATTTTTGCCATCATAGCTACTTTTCCTAGCTGCTGCACTCTATTGACAACATCATCCACTGACACATAGCTCAATGAAGCCAGCTCCTTCCCAATGCCGTTGTTTACACTCTGGCCAGTTGGCGAGGACAGGTCCAGGATCAGCCTCCCCTTGTTTGGTTTGTTCTTCTTCGGGATGACTCCAAACGGGCTTGTATGGATGCCCAGCCTCTCTGCCTCACTTCCAGCCATCTCCACCAGTCGCTCACTAGCTACTTCTTCACGGATGTAGTTGTCTACTACCTCTGGATGTTCATCAGCTGATGGCATGTTCAGGGGCGAGCTTTTAGATGGCAACACTTGTCGTTGAGCCCAATCCTGAATCCTCCCTCTATGCCTCTCAGAATATACTTGGCAAGGCCTGGTCAGGATGGGCTCTAAGTGCTTATATATTATATTTATTGCAGCTTTGATATTTTTTCTTGAATATTTCCGCATCATGCGAGCGTTCTGTATTCTCCCATATTGTACGCTTGTTATTGAACGCTCCTTGTAGCGCGCGCGTAGCGAGTAAAATCAATGAAAATTGTATTGTAACCGGTTGAGAAAAATTTCAAAGAAGCAATAAATCACTTATCACACTCGTCGTACAATATGGGAATGATATTTTACTCTCACGCCATTTTCACTCGCCTTCGGCTCGTGAAAATATTTTGTGTGCTCATAAAATATTTTCCCATATTGTACTCAGACTCGTGCTATAAGTATTATATATATATTTTTTTAATTTTTTTAAAACGAAATATACAAGTGATCAGCTCAGGTATTCGAAATAATGAATGACGGATGGTGATATGTACATGGCCCCAGTTCCCATGGTCCGTTCTCAAAATGGCCCGTCATTGACTTCCATGCCACACTTCGTCACTGGGTGGAGTTCCCCCCGCACCTGGAACAGGCATGCTGGAACCTGCAGTTCCTGCCGAACTTGCAGTCCCCATTGAATTTGTTGTATTTCAAGCATATCTCTGGGTGGGCTGCTCGTTGCTGGCTACCTCCTGTCATCCATCCACGTTTTTTGACCAGCCTCGCTGGACATGATGTCGCCGTGTGGTCAATGGACTGGCAGCTAGTACACCAGTTCTCACTGCTCCTGTTCTGTCAGAAAAAGCACAGAGCGTAGATGGAGGGGTCTACCTTTGCCCATGTCTGGCCCTTCTTTCCTGCCATCTCTTGCCTGAATGATTGGTCGTACACCAACCAAAGTCCACGTACTCCCCACTAAGGATCTTCTCCACCAACTTCTTGGGGATCGCTGGGAGCCCTGTACCCACTGAAACCATGGTTGCTATATTGCTGTTCTTTACCCCGCTTTGATTGTCTGCCCCATTCTCTCCACTTGCTGCAAATGTGAGGAGGCCCAGTGCTGCCAATTCTGCTTCCTGCTGCTCTCCTCCTGTGACACAAAAGGAGGGAATAGGTGAACGTAGCTATGATCACCAGCTTGCACAGTTTCAGCCTGCATGCCCGACTACTGGCCATTAGGGTTAGCTATCCCAGGCCCTGCCCGCCTAGCCATGCATCAGTTTTCTCTTTCTTTCTTTCTTTCTTTCTTTTTTTTTTTTTGCCATGCAGTTATAATGCACCATCCCCCATAACCCCAGCTTGATTTGCTGTACCGGGGTGCCCAGGGCCACTGCACCCAACCCTGCTTGCTCTGACATCCTGGCAACCATGGACCACTGCACCCCCCTGCTAGATCTGACCCATCGGTACCAATGGGCCACTGCACCCTAAGTCTGCTTGATCTCTGGCGTACTGGCATCACCCTCGCTACTGATGCCTGCATCCCACCTGCTGTACCAATGACCTTGTACCGAGCCTTGCATCTGACCCCCTGCTATATCAGCCATGCTTCCGTTCTCAACCCTATACCCTCAACACAGTTCCTGTACTGCCACCTTGGTCGTATAACTATTGGCCCTGCCTTGCTTTTTTTTTTTTTTTCTTTTTTTTTTTTTTAGGCACTACCAATACTTACTAGCCCTTGCCGCCATGGTTCCCCCTGCAGGCTTCTGTCACCCCTTACATACAAAGCACTCTACTGGTCGCCTCCTATTACAGACTATTATTCCGCCCCCCCTCCCCCCCCCCCCCTCCCCCCCCCTTTGTACTGCCAACTTCAAATTGCCCTGCCATTACCACTAATTCCCTCAACATCCCAACATGAATGCTCTGAATGAACACACCCTGACACTTCCCATTATGGCTACCTTCAGAGACTAAGCCCTAGACTCCACTGTCAGTTATTCTTATTCTTATTATTATTATTTTTTTGTTCATTTATTATTATTATTATTTTTTTGCCTTGGTACACCACCCCACTGCCATAAAAACTGATGTACCCCTTTTCTACTCTCTGGCCTCGCACCTACTGTACCATTTCCACATAGTTTCACACCCGCAGGGTGGAGGGGAAACATTCTAACATACATCAACACTCACCATCGGACGTTCTCGCTGCTTCCTCCCCGTGACTATCCTGGGTAGCGTTCATTCCAGCGCCTCCGCCAAACTTTCTAAGGACCGTACAAAACTCTGATATGCTCCGTCTGCTCACACTGGCTGTCGCACTTGGAATGTGCTCGCTTCACGTGTGCCCCGTCTTATCCTGTGAGTGTCTATACCTTCTCACGTGCCCCTATTCCCCTGCGTGTGCTTCTCTCGTCGTCCCTGCCCCCCCACCTTTCCTCCTCCCACGTTAACCCCACTTAATGACTATTACCATTAAGCTTCATTGAACCAACAACACTTGATTTCCTTGCTCTCCAAAGCATCATTCTAAGCATGGACTACAGATGTTGTTCATACATACATACATACATACATACATACGTACGTAATACATACATACATATGTACAAACGTACATACATACATACATACATACATACGTACGTAATACATACATACATATGTACAAACGTACATACATACATACATACATACATACACGCATACATACATACATGCATGCATACATACAGATACACACACGCATACATACGTACATACACACAAACACACATACAGATACACACACACACATACAGATACACAGATCAGGGTCTGCCCCCAGTTAAGTAGCACTTTATACAAGCTTCACTCTATCATAAAATACACAAGTACTTAG
>WLWD01002648.1_pt1 | contig 11304 bp, 7 predicted proteins | sample 6712731 | NCBI WGS metagenome assembly WLWD01 (sample SAMN12718690, study PRJNA576275) | sponge metagenome | isolation source: marine sponge | host: Mycale hentscheli | place: New Zealand: South Island, Marlborough, Capsize Point | collected 2014-11-01
CCTAAACTAGGCTACCCCTTCGCTCCCCTCCCCCTCCGCCGCTTCTCTGTGCCTCCTGGATCTTTCCAAAAACCCCAGCGATTATGGCCTCCATAGTCCTGTCGTCCAGGTTTATAGCTGCAACCACCGGGGCTGCCCCGGAACCTGACGCCTCGCCACTAGCCATGCGGACCCCTCTTCTGTTTGACCCAACGATCTATCAGTGAACGCAAACTCGCTTTCTCGACTCCCCAGTCACTAGCCCGGCTGGCCTGCTGTTGGTTTGTCTGACTGCTAACACGAGGACTCTTGGCCTCCCGCTCAAACCTATATACTCCCTTCCACCTTACCCGTTATCCTTAGGTTTCCGGTCGACCCTTTTCCTGTTGCCCTGCAGCCCCAGTGCCGATGTTAACCCCGGTTAACTGGGAGTTAACCTCCATTTGCTTGTTTTTGTTTTTGAGCATGCTCAGAAATGACTTTCCCTCTCTTTTTCTTTCAAGTTGCTGGTGCCTTTTTTGTTTTGGAGCATGCTCAGATTTGTTTCCCTCTCTTTTTTTGCAGTGTTAGTGTGTTTTTTTGTGAGAGGATACTCAGACATGAGTTTCCCTCTCTTTGTCTCTATAGTTGGTAGTTGTTTTACTCTCGCTATCATTGAAGTCTAGTTTGTTCCAGAAATATAGTAAGTTGTGTGTTATACTCTTTTGTAATATTGTTATGTTATGGTTGTTTTTATTGTTGTGATTTTTATTGTTTGTTTATTGTTTGGTTTGTCTTTTCTTACTATGTGTAAAGCATTTGTATGTTTGTGCCATTTTATGAATAAATTTGATTTATCTTTCATTGAATGTATGTTTGTGTGTGTGTTAGTATTTTATATGGCACAGTAGCCATCTTAAAAAGCTTCTAAAATGTGTTGCGTAGAACTGAAGTAAACAGTCTTTTTTCAACATTTTGTTACTGTTTCTATTAATTTCAGTACTGCTAACATAAAATGCTAATAAAAAGAGTCGAGCTTTTCTGTGTATTTAGTGCTAAAAGTTAGAAACTCTTCTAGTGCTATATCAGTAAGCTGAGACCTTGTACTGCCTATTAAACACTATGGAGGTCGTCCAAAAAGATTTGTTGAAAAAAAAACTGACTAGCTTTTAATAAACGGGCAGGCTAAAGTTACAACAGACTCAACACTCTAACCAGGTCCTCATTTTGTAGGTCTTCTTCCAGTTTAATCTCTAGCTGTAACAAATATCTAAACCAGCAATGGTGCTGAGTCCTAGAAAGTATTGGTAGCGTAGGACAGCCGTACCACAATTCTGCAAGATAAATGCAAAAGCAACATCTCTTGAATGTTTAAATACAATTTTGGAAAACAATTTCTATATTTCTAGAAGTGAGGCATAAGATAAATAGGAAAGATTAAAAAAAAAACAACAACTTTAAAACATAGTTTAACAGAAGTATAACCGTATTTGTGACCGTCTACAGGAAAACCGGGCACAACGCGGCACCCTTCGAAAAAAATTTTTTTTTTTGACTTACAGAGTTGCCGGCGTCCAGATATTGAGCTCTCCAAGTTTTATCGCCGTAGCTTAAGTCGTTCCCGCTATAATAGACCTAACCTTTCCCTTCCGTCAGCTTGAAACAATACATTTTTAAGAAATTGATCGATCTTTTCTCGATATTTACGCACGCTGCGTTGTGCCTGGTTTTCTCGTAGACGGTCACATTTTATGAATCGCCATACTGTTTGCACCTCCTTTTGTTATACCTGCTTCCACTGTCCGTTCTACTGGATGAAGTTCAAACCATTTTCTGGTGCCTTTTAATACAGGAAGAAGCATCATATTTTCTTAATGTGTATTTGTGTGTTAGAATATGTGACCAGCTCTGAGAAAACTGACATTGTGAAATGTTAAAAAAAAAAGAAATCAGTTTTATGCGGTAATCCTGTAGTTCTATAAGTCAATAGCACTTACCATTCATTCTTCAGCTAGGAGCGTCTATGTGGGCTGTATAAACACTCAGAAAGCCACACGGTTAGCTTCAGAAAAAAATTAAAGTGAAGAGAAAATCGTGTTTAAATGGGTATTGTAAGATTTTTCCCGGCTAACGGCGACCTCGCTTCCAGAATTTTTGTACGGAGTTTTTTTTTAGTGCTTGTCCAAGACTTCTTGAAAAAAGTTGGTAAGCTTTTAGGCTTTAGTACTACTAGTCATACAGAGTAGGCTAGAGTTTGTGTTGTAAGCTATTCTTCCTGTGGCCATTTTTTATTTTAGCTTCCACGGGTATCGTCATAGAAACAGCGACTTGCTTTCTCCAATTCAGCTGGTGCTATTAGTACGGTAGATCGCCATTACTAAAACCCTATTTTGAAGCTTTAACTCAAATCAGCCGAAATTTTAACCTTCAGTAGTTTGCTAGTAATGTTGCAGAAAACGCCAGAAACATATTTTTTTATAAATATTAGGTAAATTGACTTTATTGTGTGTTTAAGCGATTTTAATTGATTGTAAAAATGGTCGATTTTCTCATAGCCGGTCATATATGATGTTAGTGTTTTAAGTTTGTGTGTTTGTATGTTGTATTTAGTCAACATTGTGTATAATTAGTATGTACGTGTGTTTGTTTACATTATTTATTGTTGTTAACAATATTGTTATTTTGTATTGTTTTTATTTCCAGTTGTATTAATTATGAAGTGTTTATATAGCACGTGCAATGCTTGTATAAGAAAATATTGTTTGTGTGTTAGCATATTTCGTACATTGGTGCATGTAATGTCTGGTATAAATTTGTTTGTGTGTTAGTTTTTAAAGTCTTGCATTAAAACAATTAGTGTAATGTTTGTTTGTCATTATTTTCTTTATTATTTATATATTTTGTTTATTTGTATTTAGAGAAATCTCCTTCACCCTTTAGCCTCACTTCACTGGGAACACTGCCATACATGGAGGGAGAGAGTCGATCCTCTACAATGTGTAGTACTACAGAATAAAGTACTGCTACTAGAATATGACAGACTTCACATCTCTACTGACCTACACTCATGGACTACTACTCGTGCACCATATAAACAGTCGTCCCTAACTACCTACCAGTCTAAGTTTGTATTGGTTGGTGGAATACATCGCTCCACTCTCAACCCACTAACTGTCTGGGGATAGTATACTGGTCTACATGGAAGCCCATCGCTAGTGCCATGCCTATCCTCGCTACAGGGCTCATCAGTTAGTGGAGGATAACGGGGTGGACGTAGTGGAAGTTCTACTCAACGACCATTGGACGACTGCAGACTCACTTCCTTCTTCATGCTGGGACATGCGATCAACATTTTATGAAGGCAACTTCTACTTCACAAGAGGAACTGGCAAGATACTATTTATATGCACTTTAGAGTCTGTCATAGCATCTGCTAGTAATAGCAGGACAACCCCACTAACAATATGGAGGACAGTAACCACACCTACTGTCATCTACGCTATTGCCTCGTATTTATCAAATCTAATCGGCATCGATGGATATTCTACAGTTAGCAGTTACTCCAACAGAACAGAGAAGTGGATTGAGACTACTAGTGAGGGAGATGGACCAGCTGAGGAGTTTAGTATATGGATAGCTACTGCAGTATTAACAACTGGACAGTTAGTAATGGTCAACAGAAATGGAGTGTATAGAGGAACTCTGTCAGGTTAGTGTGTTCAAATAGCAGCTCCCTCTAGAAGCCTCCCTGACTGAACTCTGTCAGGTTAGTGTATTCAAATAGCAGCTCCCTCTAGAAGCCTCCCTGACTGAACTCTGTCAGGTTAGTGTATTCAAATAGCAGCTCCCTCTAGAAGCCTCCCTAACTGAACTCTGTCAGGTTAGTGTATTCAAATAGCAGCTCTCTCTAGAAGCCTCCCTGACTGAACTCTGTCAGGTTAGTGTATTCAAATAGCAGCTCCCTCTAGAAGCCACCCTGACTGAACTCTGTCAGGTTAGTGTATTCAAATAGCAGCTCCCTCTAGAAGCCTCCCTGACTGAACTCTGTCAGGTTAGTGTATTCAAATAGCAGCCTCCTCTAGAAGCCTCCCTGACTGAACTCTGTCAGGTTAGTGTATTCAAATAGCAGCTCCCTAAGCCTCCCTGACTGAACTCTGTCAGGTTAGTGTATTCAAATAGCAGCTCCCTCTAGAAGCCTCCCTGACTGAACTCTGTCAGGTTAGTGTATTCAAATAGCAGCTCCCTCTAGAAGCCTCCCTGACTGAACTCTGTCAGGTTAGTGTATTCAAATAGCAGCCTCCTCTAGAAGCCTCCCTGACTGAGCTCTGTCAGGTTAGTGTGTTCAAATAGCAGCTCCCTCTAGAAGCCTCCCTGACTGAACTCTGTCAGGTTAGTGTATTCAAATAGCAGCTCCCTCTAGAAGCCTCCCTGACTGAACTCTGTCAGGTTAGTGTATTCAAATAGCAGCTCCCTCTAGAAGCCTCCCTGACTGAACTCTGTCAGGTTAGTGTATTCAAAATACTCTACCCTGCAGTAATATTGGTTTCTTTTCAGCAGGTTCATATTAATATAGCCTCTTTCAAGTATATTTATAGATTATTGTTATTGTTATGGAGATTGTTTTAAAAAAGTATGTTATTGTTATTTGGTAAATTATGTTTGAACAAAATAATTTATTATTAACATGTTAATAATTATGAATGTTAGGTATTTACTAGTCTTTACAACATATCTAAATTGCAGGTGAAACTGGCAGCTGCTTCTACTGGCAGCTGTTTTATTTCAGCTGCTTTTGCTGGCTTAGTTCCAGCACTCTGCCTGCCCTCAATCTATAAAAAAATATGTAGCTATGTAGTTGTGTGTATAGTATACAACAACTCTGACCATAATACCTGTGATTATAATATCCTACTACTATCATCTCCTTTTTTTTCTTTCTTTTTTTTGCATCTCCTTTCCCTTCCTAACTTTCCCTGTCTCCAATTCTTCCTTCTTAGTCCATCTACCTCCTCCTCTTTTTTTCCTCTGATTTTGTATGTATAACTGATAAACAAATATTTATAATGTTGTTGTTGTTGTTGTTGTGTAGTGATATCCTATTCACCAGACAACCAGTTCATATCCAATGTCCTGTCCAGACTAGAGGCAGTGATGAGCATTGACATTGAGTCTGTCCTGGCCAACAGTCACTCTCAACTAACACAATCTACTGGAGTAGAACTACCAGACCTTGACCCACAGACTGATCCTATGGATTATGTAGAACAAGTTATTGTCACATGGCGTAAACTACATCATCCAACATGGCAACAACTACTGGACGTCTTACAAGATATTGGACTAGCAGAGCTGAGTCAGCAAATTGACGCATTCATGAGAGGTAAGAGTAGTTTTTGAAATAGTATATGTGTAATAGTATTTTGTGTCATGTAACATTTTAATGATGTTTATGAATGCAAAACTATTTTTACACTGTATAATTAAGTCTATTTAAAGTGCTGATAGATATGTTATAAATATGATTATTAGACATCAGTATTTGTATTTGTTGGATTAATTTTATAGTCCAAAGTATGTATTTATTTGCTGTGATAGGTTACTACAAGATTGAAGATGCGTACAAGCACTTCATTGTTTCCAAGGATGTTCTGGAGCTTCTGTCTTTAAAGTTGATGTTTGTTGGTCCTCCACGACAAGGCAAGAGTACAACTCGCCGTCGAGTAAGGAAAGAGATCATAGATCTTCTGTCAGCAGGAGAAGAGGAGCAGATTCATGGCAGCACAGGCACAGTGGAGTGTTCCAATATGCTAGTCCAAGGCTCGTCTGATCCAACTACAGCAGAAAGGAAGGCAAACTGGGCCATTGTACAGAATCTCACTGAAGAAGCATCCATACTCTTTCGCAGTATCAAAAGTAGTTTTGAGACCAAATCCACTTCTGAGGGTACAAGTGATTCCCATAAAAATAGAGAAACCGCAAAAAGTGTTCATCAGGATGGCAGTGGTTCAGAGCAGTCTGTGGAAGAATCGCCACAATCTACTTTACTTGGATCTACCAAAAGTAAGCCATCAAGACAGAAGGAATCTTCTCCTGTCTTACCAACAAATGTCCAACTCTCTGATGAGGTGGCAACATCACAAGATTATTCCGAAATAGCTGCCGTATTCAAGAAAGTGTCCCAACAACCAGAGTTTGTTGAAGATTTGAGGCATTCTTTCAGAGCTTTCTTGAGGATGGAAGATACTGGAGGTCAGCCTGAGCTGATGGACATGCTACCAGCACTCACCATAGGACCTGGCCTCTACATGCTGTTCTTTAACTACATGTTCCAATTAAATGAGGAGTATCGGGTTTTTTATCAGAGAGCTTCAGGAGAGACAAGTGCACCAGAGAAATCTGAGTTTACTCTGCAAGAGATGCTTTTGCGCACTCTGGCCAGTATATCTTGTTTCAGTTCCTCTTCCCATCTTCAACCTCTACCAGGAACAGACAACCCAGCCATTGGTGAGATACTGGAGTCCTCCAAGTCAGTAGTGTATATAGTGGGTACTCACAAAGACAAGGTTTCTGAGGAAGACATCGCTACAGTCGACTCACAGCTTCAAAAAGTGATTAGAGACACTGACTTCTACAGGAAGGGCATAGTTCAGTTCTGCTCACAAGACAAGCTTGTAGTTTCTCTGGACAACATGGGAGGAGGAATAGAAGAAATCGATCACTTGCATCAGCTACTGGAGAATACCATGGAGAAACACTTTAAGAAGCTAAAAATTCCAGCCGTGTGGCTCCTGTTTAGCTTGTGTCTTCGCATGAGAGAAGTGAGGACAGCCAGCCTGGAGACCTGCTTGGCCTTGTCCCATGCCTTCAATATGACACCCTACGAGACCAAAGCAGCTCTGTGGTTTCTTCACCACCATGCCGGTGTTCTGATGCACTTCCCCAGTGTGCCTGGTTTGGAAGACCTGGTCATCATAGACATCCAGGTAGTGTATGACAGTATCACTGGTGTCATTCTCAAAGCCATGAGCTTTGATAGCGTAGGTCAGGCCACATCCGAAAGATTCAGGAAGACAGGTCGATTCATTATGACAGATTTGATATCAGCTACAGCTGACATTTCAGGAGATCTGATTCCACCAGAGCAACTGGTAGCTTTGCTAGCATATCTTCACATTGTAGCTGAGATTGTGTCAGTCAAATCTTCTGATACTAACTCGGTCTTAGAAGAGAAAGAATACATTATGCCTTGTGTGTTAGAAAACACTAGTGCAAAGGAACTTGACCTATTCCACAAAGAATCCTGTAGATCATGTTTGGTGGAGCCTCTCTTGATGTACTTCAGTAGTGGGTTTACTCCTATGGGTTTCTTTTCTGCTTCAATGGCTTGTTTCATATCTAACAAGTCTTTCTCTTTCATTAGAGAAGGTGTCAAGAAAAACATGGTGCACTTTATGTACGGATCTAAACGAATTCGTGTAGCATTCATATCTCGATACAACTATTTTGAAGTCGTAGTTTCGTGTGATTCTACATTCCAAGACTCCATTCACCATGAATGTACTGCTCTAAAACAAGAAATAGAGGACACTCTAAAGAAGGCTAGTTCCAGAATGAACTACAGCAGCTCCATGGACTACCAGTTTGCCTTTGACTGTCGTTCACATGAAGGAGGGAATCATCTCGGGTTAGTTCATGAAGCAGAGTCCATTCCTTCGGTCATGGCATGCGTCATCAATTCACAAGGAATTGCACTTCAGAACAGACACCTCGTTTGGTATGGGCAGGTATGCAGGAATAGACTGTATTCTAACTTGTAATAACTAACTGTTGTGTATTTGGTATTAGAAATATGAGAAGAAAGATCCTGTGGTAGAGATCTCTGAAAGTAAGTCAAGTTCTGTTTGTATTTATAATAATTGAAAGTGTTTTATTATTAGGTGGCAATAACTTGAGTATATTTCTGAGTGTGTATCCTGACTTGGTCCTCTCAGTGAAGCCTTGTGTTATGACAGTAGCTGATCACTGCTACAGTAAAGGACTCCTATCTCCTGACATGTATGACCAGCTCCTTCAACGCCAGACTTGGATTGATGTAGAGAAGACAAGGAGCCTTTTGAGTAGCGTTCGTTCAGTCTTATCATCCAGACCCTCAGCTCTCAAGGAGTTTGTTACTATCTTATCTGAAGTGGACTATTGTAAGCAAGTGGCAGATAAAATACAGCAACGACTCTAGTAAGCATTTAGTTTTTATTGTAATATTGTTATTATTATAATTGGTATTGTTTGTGTAATAGAATGGTGGATTGAATTGTGTGTGGAAGAATTCAACACTACAATGAGGACATTCATTTAGTTAAAGGCAAACTATATACTTATCATTTGGAAGAGCTAGAAGCTCATCACTAAGAAAGCCACATTCATCTTATTAAATAAAATATAAACATTGTTCAAGTGTAATTTTTTTTTACAATTTTTTTTTGCTAGCCACTGGAAAGGTTTATAGCTAAGAACTATTAGAAGGGAGTGAGTGAAAATTAGGTGAAACTCTATGAGAAACACAAATAAAAATGATCCAAACCATCTTTCGAAAATATGTGACGTTTATAATGACAGAGATTGGTCCAGTGAGGCTATGATTTAGGTAAAGGGTCGATCTGTTTAGCTGTATTGCTTGCGCTGTACTGTAGCTATTGATATTTGTCTCGCCAGCCCAAGCGTAGAGGCAGGCAGGTCTGGCTACACCTGAAGTTTGCAGAGCATTGTGTAAAGATGAGTTGGGGACCGTGCGGCAGCGCGTATTCCCGTGTTCCTTGTTCAAAAGTGTCTTTGAGCATCTCTTGCTCTAATCTCCAAGACAAAGATGTCTTCTCCAAATCAGACCCAATGGTCGCAGTCTACCTGAAGGGAGCAGGTCACGTGGACTATGCAGAGGTGAGCAGGTAACACTGATTCTTATAACAGATATCATCACCACTTAGTATATTTAGTATAACTGCAAGATGAAGATGATGACTATGATAATGATCATCAAGAAGTAACCAGAATACTTGGACAGCCTTCTTGAGCTGAATTGTGTTTACATGTTTGAAATTACGTACTTGTATTTGTGTGTGTGTGTGTGTGTGTGTGTGCGTCTGTGTGTGTGTATGTGTCTGTGTGTGTGTGTGTGTGTGTGTGTGTGTGTTGACCAGGTGAGAACAGAAGAGGTGTCTCAGAACTCCTCCATGTTGGAGTTTCAGTTTGCAGGAGAAGACTTGGACAAAAAGGTGGGTGTTAGTCGTAATATTTGGGTGTGGTCATGGGTGTGGTCACAAACAAGGGATTGTAGTTGACAGAGATTGATCAATAAGGAACCTGTTTTGATGCATGTTCAGGCTGTTGCTAGGTGATGTAATGAGATAGTGAGGATGTGTGTTGTAGGACTTCCTCGGCAAGTCGGATCCATATCTTCAGTTCTCCAAGAAGAACCCGGATGACTCATTCACACTTGTTCATAAGACTGAGGTGAGGGGTCTGGTAAGGTGTTGACAAGCTAACATTGTTGGGTAAGGTGTGGTGGATTTAGTTTAGAGGATTTAGTTTAGAGTATTTGAGATAAGTGAGGCTGGTTAGTGGATTTCAATTCAAGCTAACATTGTTAGGTAAGGTGAAGTTGAGGATTTGATCAGGTTAAGTGAGGCTTGTTAGTAGATTTATTGATGGAGTCCTTAAATGGTAAGGTGTGGCTGATTGAATGGAATTTAGATGTGTTTGGTAAGGTGTAGATAAGCTAACGTTAGTGGATTTGACAATGGAGTCATTGATGTGCTAATAATGAGGCACACCCAATTAGTAGTCAGTTGTGGACAGTGTGGTTTGTGGGCGTGGTATGGTTGCTTGTTGTAAAATGCAGATGGTGAGTTTGGTTTACATGATGGGCATGTCTGGTTTTTGTTGCTAGGTAATGGTTGCTATGTTCAGGTGATCAAGAACACCCTCAACCCAGTGTGGAGGCCATTTGAGATGTCTACTCAGAAAACTGATTGTTATCAAGGTGAGAGAGAGAGAGAGAGAACTGACAGAAGAAATCATTTTACCTTTTCTACTGTTCATGTCAATCCATTGGTGTTTGGTCACTGGACAACATTGATATGCCATCATTTGCATGCATCATGTGACCACACTTGTAGGTCATGTGACTTCAGTTATACTTGTCCTCATACTCTGTGCAGGTGGAGTGTTATGACTGGGATGCAGATTTCAGTCACAATCTGATTGGGACATATAACACCAGAGCATGGCCGAGATCTAGGTAGGCCACACCTTAGATAACCACACCCCCTTATTATGGCACGCTGGCTTCTAGGATGGACTGGGAAAGAAGTGGGAGTTATTCATCCTACAAAGAAGAAGAAGAAGAAGAAGAACTCTGGACTAGCCAAGCTACTATCAGTGAAGGTACAATACTTTATCTTGTGTTCTCTCTGCATAGTTTATTTGTATTGTAGGAGATGACAATTTATTCCTTCCTTGACTTCATCATGGGAGGTTGTCAGATCAACTTCGCTGTAGGCATAGACTTCACTGCCAGTAATGGAGCTCCGTCTGACCCTAGGTCTCTCCACTACCTGGACCCTATGAAGCCCAACCAATATACTAGTGCCATTGTGGCGGTGGGGGAAGTCTGCCAGTACTACGACTCGTGAGTCTATAGTATTGCTTTTATATATGCATACTCACACACATACTCAGACTTGCATTCACCAGGGACGTGAGAACGTATGTGGCCATGGTTGCACCAGTATTTTAACAAAAAGGGGTGTGTCAATTAATTTTCTGTTCTTTACCTGATCTAGATCTCGTGTTGGTTGTTTCCGCACTGGGATGTTGAAATGGAATAGTCAATTAACTTCTTCCAGGATTGAATAGCTAATATCGAACCTTATGGAAGATTTGTATTAACTCCATACAAGCCTGGTCCTTCACTTACTATTCCAAAGAGATCTTTAGGATAGCAATAGTAGGTCAGAGGTCTTTCCAACATTGTTCCTTTGCAAAAAGTCCATTTTCACTACTAGGTGTCTGCCCATTTAGTTACATGCCACACATACTTGATAATGTTTGAAGAGAATAAAGCAATGACAGCCACAAAGGGCAGGCATTTGTAAGTTCTAGCTAATTAGGGTGGATTCAGTTTTTTTTTTTTTTGTTTTTTTTGTTGTAATTTTGTTGTTTTCTTTTCATGTCCAATTAGCTATACTAGCATACAATAATATACACTACATATTAGCTATACTAGCATACAATAATATACACTACATATTAGCTATACTAGCATACAATAATATACACTACATATTAGCTATA